>Ga0169931_10000655_pt1 | contig 57461 bp, 37 predicted proteins | sample Kivu_15m_20L_FD_129675 | JGI IMG/M metagenome (GOLD analysis project Ga0169931, IMG submission 129675) | Freshwater microbial communities from Lake Kivu, Western Province, Rwanda to study Microbial Dark Matter (Phase II) - Kivu_15m_20L... | ecosystem: Environmental > Aquatic > Freshwater > Lake...
GACAAGAATCGGACAAAATAGTAAAATGGTGCTTACCGGCGATGTTTCTCAATCGGATTTGAGTAGACATTTACAGGGAGGCTTTTATGATCTAATACAAACACTAGACAAAATAGAAAATATCGGAATTTCTACTCTTACAGATAGCGATATTATTCGTAATCCTATAATAGCAAAAATTTTAGCAAGACTAGACAATTATGAACAAGGCAGAAAATAGTAAATGCTTATTGCTAAATGCTGACTATTCGCCTTTAAGAATTATTAGTTGGCAAAAGGCCATAGTATGGTCTATCAAATACGAAAATAATCCTACTTTTAAAATTGAAATCATCGAATATTATAAGGACAAATATATACAAGCAGCAAATGGGAAAAAATTACCAGTTCCTATGGTTGCGAAGACATCGAGATATTTCAATATATATAATCGATCACTAAAATTTTCTCGTAAAAATCTCTTTATAAGAGATAATTATACTTGTCAATATTGTGGTAAAAAATTTCCATATAATGAATTAACATATGACCATGTGATTCCTAAGAGTAAATTTCATACAAATAAAAGTTATGCTACTAATTGGTGCAATATAACAACCGCTTGTACTAGCTGTAATCGTAAAAAATCTAATAAAACACCTGAACAAGCTAATATGCAAATAATTAGTACTCCTACTACACCATTTTATGAATTTAGATACTTGCCTCTAGCAAAAGAGCTAACTACTATATACAGTAGCGAGGATTACGAGGAGTGGAAGAAATACATTGATTCTTATCTTGAATTATTAAAACCATAATGCCAACATATACATATCGCTGTAGTAAGTGCTGTAAAAAATTTGAACTATTTTTTCATATAACAGACTATGTTGATTGTCCATCTTGTGTATTTTGTAGTTCACAAAAAACAGAAAGAAGTTATCATGATGATATATGCTCTGTTGCATCGTCGATAAAGAAGCATGATTCTGAGTTACGAACCATTGGAGATTTAGCTAATCGTAATAGAGACAGACTCACCGATGACCATAAACAATATCTATCCCACAAGCATAATGAATATAAACAAACAGAGAATAATAAACCACTACCAAAAGGTATGTCTAGAATAAAGAAACCCCCGAAACCGAAATGGATATAATTATGGACTTTTTCCAGTCAAACAATAGCATTTTTGATAAACAAAATACTCCAGAAGCTCATCATACTATTTTCTATACTCTTGATGGATCTCAAGAAACATATACTAATAATATTCCACTAAGAAACCAAGAAGATAATCTAGTGTATGCTAAAAAATACAAAAAAATTGATGGGTCATATAAATATATGATAAAACTTGCCAATAATGGAAAACTATATAATCCTATTTCTATATATGGCGAAGAAAAAACTAATCATTTTTTAGACAGCGTATGTAAATCATCTAATAAATTTAAGACAGTTAATGAAAAGGCTTTTAATTTTTATATACAGTTTTTGACTTCAAAAAATATATCCTATTATCATAATGCAGAAAGAGAGATAGACTAAATGTCTAGAATTACCAAAATACAAAAGTATGCTATATTATGGTTACAATCTCAAAATATGTCCATAGAAAATATTGAGAAAGAACTTAAATTAGATTCTAAGCAGATAATGAATGTACTAAAAAATAGTACCTCAAAAGAAGAGAGTTCAACAGTAGCACAAAATAAGATTACATCAAAAGATCTCATGATAAGAAATAGTCAATCCGGTAATAGGAATGTATCTATTATGACAAAAGCAGCTTCTGAAATGAACGATGAAAATAAAAAACTAAACTATTCCAATAATATTAAATCCTCCCCACATATATATAGACCACATGGATCATAAAAATATTAAACTAGATCTGTCGCCAGAAGAACAAGAACTCTTCGACAAAATTAAAAAACAGATCAAAGAACAACTAAATGCACAACAGCCTCAAGGCGAGGTAAAGTTAGATGATAGTGCTATTTCGGGATTGTATGATCCTAATATTCTTCTCGACGATCCTATACACCCTAGGCACATTACTACCTATGATAGAGAAATTTATGTAGAACTAAGAATGGAGATGTCAGCTATAAATGAGCAAGGACAATTTAAAGAAATATTTCAGATACTAGAAAGTTTTTATCATATACCTGTACCGTCCGGTGCGGATTATCTACCCAAAGTGTCGGGATTTATTGATTATTTTGATGCTAACCTACTAGATTGCGCGCAAAAAATACATAAAAATAATGGAATCAAAGAAGTACATATCTAAATACTCCAACAATAAGCCAGTCTCTTCTGCACAATATATCACAGAAATTATATGTGAAAGAAAAGCAGCAAAAGATAAACAAGATTTACACTATAGATTTTGGATAAGCAAAGAATGGAGCAAATTTTTTCGAAATCAAATAGGCTCAGCAAATAAGCTGCTTAAGCAATACTCCGATAAAGCTATCGTAGCAGCTCTTTTAAGCACTGACGGGCAAAAAATTTATTCTTTGCGAGCCCCACATCTACCTGATATGATAGTGAGGGAGCAGACTAGACTGGACCAGCAAAATCAAACTATGACAAAACATGTTGATAGAAAAAATGATATTATTTTTGGTTCCAAAAATACACAATCTCATAAAAACATTATTTCTAGAATTAAGGACTTAGACAAATGAGTATCAAAGAAGATGTAAAAAAAGATTTTGGTTCAGATATACTATTGTCTGCTAATTCAATCATAGACAGAGATCTAGTTACAATTCCAGTTAGTCCCGCCCTGGATATTATTCTTAATGGAGGTATACCAGAAGGTAGTTTCGTAATTCTAACAGGACATCCTAAATGTGGAAAAACCGTAACATCTTTAGATTTTGCCGCAACCGCACAAAGGGAAGAATACCAAGGAACACTAAAAAATCCTAGAGAAGTGTTCTATCTAAACATAGAAGGTAGAATTAAGAAAAGAGACTTAGAAGGAATAAAAAATTTAGATTGTAATAGACTCAATATTATAGGCAGTCAACAAGGTAAAATACTACACGCCGAAGAATATTTGCAAATTGCAGAAAGAATCATAAACGAAGAACCAGGATCAGTTATGATTATAGACTCATATTCTGCTCTATGTACAGAAGCTGAAATAACTAGCGAAATGGATAAAATGCAAAGAGCAGACGGAGCTAAATTATTAGCTAAGTTTTGTCGTAAAGTAGCAAATGTAATACCAGTTAATAAAAATATAGTAATAGGTATTACTCATTTAATGGGTAATCCTGGATATGGAAATGTAGAGTGGAAAGAAAAAAGTGGACAGGCTATAGCATATCAAACGGATATAAAAATTAAGGCTAAAATGTTTAAGCCATGGTTAAGTGGGGCCGACGGTCCTCAGATAGGTCAAGAGGTGGATTGGCAAACCATATGCTCGGCTCTCGGTCCTCCTGGCGGCTCTATAAAAAGTTTCATAAGGTATGGAGAGGGTATAGATAAACCAATGGAACTGGCTACTTTATGTATAGATTTTGGACTAATTAATAAAAGCGGAGCATGGTACACTATCAGCTGTCTAGGAGACAAGCAAAAATACCAAGGAACAGAAAAACTCAGACAATATATAGCAGAAAATGAAAGTGTATATAATGAATTATATGAAAAGTTAAACGAGACAATTGGCACACCATGCAAGTCAAAGACCTAGATGGAAATATACATTATTGGAAATTAATTGGAGGTATTTCTAATGGTTATGATGAACAGAAATCTTCTTATCATCTATTGGCCAGACAACTCATTAAAGAGTGTTTTCCAACACTACAAATTTTAGAAGAAATTCCTATACATATTAGAAAAACAGAAATACTTTTTTTGGATTTTTACTTACCATTAAATAGAAAATGTATAGAAGTACATGGAGAACAACATTATGCGTTTTCTAGATTTTATCATAAGGATAAGATTGGGTTCCTAAAGCACAAAAAAAGAGATAAGGATAAACAAGAGTGGTGTGATGTTAATAATATAGAATATGTCGAATTGCCGTACAATGAATCATTATTAGAATGGAAAAAGAGAATACTAAATGAATACTAAAACAGCAAAAGAAGAGATAGAGCACTGGGATTCTATATTAGATGAGTACGAAAAGAATATTGGTTTACCAACATATGTATCAGACAGTTTACCGGAACAGGAACTACAATCCTATTTAACGATGAACAGAGATGTACTAGAAAAACTTACGCCAGAACAATGCGGAGAAATAAGTTATAGACTAGGACAATTTTCTTTTCATATACAAAGAACTTTGAACAGGGAAATAGCTAGATATAATTGGTCAGAAGAGACCATCAAAGATATTATAGCCGATGATATCAATTCGTATAAAGGATATGGATATATAGAAAAGTCATCACAAGCTATTAAACACAACGACAGAGCATCTGCGCTAAATAAAATTAAAAAATATGCCAAACAAAGATCGGACAGACTAACATATATAGCAACATCTATCAAAAATCTATCGGATATACTTATTTCTATTCTAAAATCTAAGGCATCAAAACATGGATAACTTAACGCAAGAACAAATAAAAGAAATGATCAGTTTATTGCAGGGTATGTTGACAAAGAATCAGTCGGATGGTACGATATCAACTGATACCGCTAAGACTACAGGCTCGGATTCTTCCATGAAGACTCATAATAAAAAACCAAGAGTATCTTCTACAAATAAATTTGACACAATGATGGAGTCTAATTTGCATAAAGACGATATAGAAATCGATAAAAAATTAGCCAAGTATGCACCTACTCCGAGACTTAGAAAATTTCAGCCCATAACCGTTGTGTGTAGAATTTGTGGTAAAAAAGAAACTATAAGTCCAGCTTTACTTCACGATAACATCGAGCGATATAAGTGTAATAAATGTTCTCAGGGAGCTGGTTGATATGATTTTATGTGATACCTCTGCCGAAAGAGCTGTTCTGGCAGGAATATGTAAGTATGCCGAAGATGCATATCTAGACATTTCTGACATTATTCAAGAATCTTCTTTTACTGTAGATAGTAATAAGTTTATATTTAAGTGTCTCAAAACTCTTCTAGATAGAGATATAAAAATATCTATAGATGTGGCCTCGATATTCTCTGTAGCAGAAGAACTTGGTCTATCTCATATTTTATCGAAAAAAGAAGAAATACAACATCTAAAAGCCATATTAGATTTTCCGGTTAATATTTCTAATATTAGAAAATTTGCATCTAAAATTCGCAAGCTAGAAATAGCTAGATTATTAAGACAACAACTTGAGCAAGCGCGAGACAAAATATTAGATATTACTGGTAATGAAAGCATAGGTTCTATTCTTGGCATAGCAGAAGATAGTATCTTTGATTTTAGTAATCTATTAAATGATGTAGACAACAATGCCGAATGTATTGGTGCAAATCTAGATGAATATATTAATAATCTACTCGAACACAAAATCGATCAAGTTGGAATACCAACAGGATTTCCTGTTTATGATCAAGCTATAGGTGGTGGCCTCAGAAAAGGCACCATAAATGTTATAGCGGCCAGACCCAAAGTTGGTAAAACTCTTTTATCCGATAATATGGGATTTTACATAGCAAATAAACTTAAAATTCCTGTATTGAACATGGACACAGAAATGTCCAAAGAAGACCATTTAAATAGAGTGCTGGCTATGATGACCGAGATAGAAATTAATCATATTGAAACAGGTAAATTCACAGACACGCCAAATAAACTATCAAAGATTAAGTCTGCTGTAGAGGATCTAAAAGAGACCAAGTTATTTTACAAATCAATAGCCGGAAAACCATTCGAAGACCAATTATCTATTATGAGAAGATGGCTTATTAAAGATGTTGGACTAAATGATGATGGAACAGCAAAAGATTGTGTAATTTTTTATGATTATCTGAAACTTATGGATTCGGCAGGTATTTCTCAGGACATGAAAGAATACCAAGTGTTGGGTTTTATGATGACTTCGTTACATAATTTTGCCACGAAATACAAAATTCCCATAGTGGCATTCATACAATTAAATAGAGATGGCATAACTAAAGAAAGCACCGACACTGCCAGTGGCTCGGATAGAATCATCTGGCTATGCAGTAATTTCAGTATTTTTAAGAGAAAAACTCCAGAAGAAATATCCGAAGATGGTCCAGAAAATGGCAATAGAAAACTTGTTCCATTAATCAGTCGTCACGGAGGAGGATTAGACGATAATGACTATATTAATTGTCATATGAAAGGCTGGTGTGCAAAAATTACAGAAGGCAAAACAAGATTAGAATTGGTTACGAATACAAAAAATAATACCGACGGATTTATAATGGAGGATGTTCATGCAAATGATGAAGAAATCCCTTTCCAATGATCAAGATAAGTATAAAATACTCTGTGATTTATTGTGTGATAATATAGATGATCTGTTATCTCATTTCGAAATAACATATAAACACTCCGGCAAGATGGTGTCGATGGCATGTCCCATACATCAGGGGGATAATAGTAGTGCATTAAATCTATATGTAGAAGGAGACTCATATAGAGGAAATTGGAAATGTAGAACACACCAATGCGAAAAAACATTCAAAGGATCTATTATTGGTTTTATTAGAGGCTTGTTATCATATCAAAAACATAATTGGTCTAAAGACGGAGACAAGATGGTATCCTTTGAAGAAACCATACAGTTTGTGTCTAAATTTCTAAATAAAGATTTAAGCACTATAAAAATATGCAAAGTTTCTAAAAACAAAAATACTTTTACAAATGCTATTAATCAAATAGCTATACAAAATAATCAGCTAAATATAGAAAAAACCCTAAACAGAGAAAAGGCAAGATCTTTATTAGATATACCGTCCGAGTACTATCTTAATAGAGGATTTAGCAAATCTATATTAGATAAGTATGACGTTGGCTTATGTACAAATCCGAAAAGAGAAATGTATAATCGAACAGTTGTACCAATTTACGATCTAGATCATGAGTATGTTATAGGCTGTACTGGAAGAAGTATCTTTGAAAAATGTCCGAAGTGTTCATATTTTCATAATCACCAAGACGAATGTCCATCGCAGGATAAGCTATATTTATATTCTAAGTGGAAACATAGTTTAAATTTTAAAAGCCAAAACTCTCTTTATAATATATGGTTTGCCAAAAAACATATTCAAGAAACCGGTATTGTGATACTTGTTGAAAGTCCAGGTAATGTATGGAAATTAGAAGAAAATAATATTCATAACAGCGTTGGGATTTTTGGTTGTTCTTTGAGCGATAAGCAAAAAATGATCTTGGATTCAACCGGTGCTATGACTATAATACTGTTGATGGATAATGACGAAGCTGGTCGCAAAGCATCCGCACAAATCAAAGAAAAGTGCGAAAATACATATAAAGTATATTGTCCAGAAATTTCTAAAAACGATATCGCGGAAATGACTCCTGTGGAAATAGAACAACAAATCAAAACTTTTATTAGGAATATTATACTATGATTATAGGATTGTCTGGACGTAAACAATCTGGAAAAACTATTTGTTGCGAGTTCCTAAAAGGATTATTACTTAGTAATGGATATAATGATGTACACATATATAATTTTGCAGACCCATTAAAAGAAGACATCTGCATGAATATGTTTGGATTAACCTACACTCAGTGTTATGGCGAAGATGATAACAAAAATGAATTAGTTGACGCATACTGGGAAGACAAACAACTAACTGCACGAGATTTAATGCAATTAATAGGCACCGATATATTTAGAAAATTAAATAATAACGTCTGGGTAAATGCTTTGATCAATAAAATTAAGAAAAACAAACACGAAATTGTTATAGTATCTGACTGCAGATTTCCTAATGAAATAGATGCTATACAAAACCAAAACGGTATTGTTATACGTCTAAATAGAAATCCTCACAACTCTAATCATAGTAGCGAAACAATATTGGATCCCGTTAGTTATAATTGGCAAAAATTTGATTTCATAATTAATAACGCTAACATGACAGTTAGAGAACAATTTGAGACTATCAAAAAAATTATGATTCAGAAAAACATTTTGCCGAAACAGAAACAATCCCTATGATTATAACCTATCTAAGAAGTTCTAGTTATGGCACACACTCTATGTGTCCTATGCAATATACATTTGAGTATGTACTAGGCATAAAATCAAAGTCGAATAAAAAAGCAGATAAGGGTACTATATGTCATAAGGTTTTTGAAATTTTGGCACATATAAAACTGTGTCATCAAAATAATGAACAATACTATAATGATATAGAAATATTGGGATCGATAGATATTAACAACTATGATATAGATCTAATGATAGAAAAAGTATATCATTACTATATAACAAAATTTAATCACCACGACTGGTCCGTTTCCGATTATAACGAATGTAAAAAATGGATTTTTAAAGCCCTCAATTATTCTGATGGTATATTTGATCCTCGAAATAAACATATTGTACAGCCTGAGCAGCATTTTGATATAGAAATTAGAAAAAATTGGGCTAAATATGACTATAATACCAAGCTTGGACAAATTAGCGGATATTTAGCTATCAAAGGAACTATGGATCTTATAGTAAAAGTAAATGATGATACTCTAGAGATCATAGATTACAAGACAGGTAAAAGATTAGACTGGGCAACCGGTCAAGAAAAAACTCTAGCAAAATTGCATGAAGATCCACAATTAATGCTATATTATTATGCTGTACATAAGTTGTATCCAAATATTAAGCATGTTATAGTTTCGATATATTTTATCAATGATGGGGGTATGTTTTCTATATGTTTCGATAAGTCTCATATATCGAAAATAGAAAATATGCTAAGAAATAAGTTCGAAACAATAAAAAATACTACCAATCCACAATTAAATAAAAGCTGGAAATGCACAAAATTATGTCATTTTGGAAAAAATACATTCGAAAATACTTCTCATCTTCCCATCATAGAATATAGAGAAAATCAGGTTACACCAATTGGTAAATGTATGACAATGTGCGAACAGGTTCATCATGACATCTTAGTAAAAGGTATAGATGCCGTGGTTGACGAATACCAAACACCAGGTTATAATGTAGGACAGTACAAAGCGCCCGGAAGTGCTGAATAATTATTACTGACTCTATTAATTACGAAAGGATAAAAATAAAATGGATATGAGAAGAACATATGTTCCTCTTCATGTCCATTCCTAGTGACTCACTACTCACTATTGGATGGACTTTCTCAACCACATCAAATCGCTAATAGGTGTTTGGAAATTAATGCAAAATCGTGTGCAATAACTGATCATGGCAATATTTCTGGTACTATTAAATTTTACACAGAAATGAAAAAACATGGTATTAAACCCATAATAGGTTGTGAACTATATATCTCGTCGGACGACGCTTCTATACAAACCAAAGAAAACAAAAAACTAAGTCATCTACTTGTTTTAGCTAAAAACTATAATGGTTGGAAAAACTTAATAGAATTGGTTTCATTGTCTAATAAGCCGAACTATTACTACCATAAGCCCAGGCTAGACCTATCTCTGCTAAAGCAATACGTAAAAGGTGACTTAGTATGCATATGCGGGCATTTAGGATCATTCATTGCGGATAAATTAGTCTCCTCTGATCAGATTATATCGGACTGGAAAAATGTGGGTATTGATAACATTAATTCTTTTAAGGATATATTCGGTAAAGATAATTTTTTTCTAGAATCCCAATTAATGGATCAAGAAAATCTGCCTGTGCAAAAAACACTAACAGACTGTATTAGAGAACTAGGAATAATTACAAATACAAAAGTGGTCTGTACGCCAGATGCCCATTATTGTAGAAAATCCGATGCTATAGATCAGAGAATATTATTATGCAATAATCTAAAAACAACTTTTGGTGAAATTAGCAAGAAAATTCATAACCACGAAGATATTCCGCTGTCTGCTTTCTTTACCTCGGATAATTTTCATATTTTATCTCAAGAAGAAATATGTAATTTGCATACCGAAGAAGAAATAGAAAATACAAATCTAATAGATTCCATGTGTGAAGAATATAACATACTAGACAAGCCCAATCTTCCTCCTTTTGGTTGCCCGAAAGGGTATACCGACGCCGAGTATCTTAGAGAACTATGCAGAAAAGGATGGAAAGAAAAAATAGCAAAAATAGTACCAGAAAACGACCAAAATACTTATGTTGATCGTATCAAGTATGAATTAGATGTTTTGCAGGGTGCTAATCTTTCTAGCTACTTTTTACTAGTGCAAGATATTGTAAACTATGTTAGAACAAATAATTGGCTACCCGGACCAGGACGCGGAAGCGCTGCTGGATGTTTGGTATCATATCTAATTGGTATTACTAATATTGATCCTATTAAATATAATCTAATGTTTGATAGATTTTACAATTCTGGCAGAAATACTAAAGATAGAATATCAATGCCAGATATAGATGTTGATGTTCCAATTAATAAAAGAGAAAATATTATCCAATATATCAAAGATAAGTATGGTGAGGACAAAGTTTCTCAAATGATAACCTTTAATACCATCAAGGGTAGAGGCGCTCTGAAAGATGTTCTTAGAGTATATGGAAATATATCTTTTGACGAAATGAATAAAATTACTAAAAATATCCCTGATGAAGCAAAAATTGCAGACGAACTTCAGGAAATGAAAGAAGAAACTGGAGAAGCGTCTATTATAAGGTGGGCATTGGAAAATAATGCAGATAGCTTAAGAGATTATTGTTATATAGATTCAAATAATACACTAAATGGTCCTCTTGCAAAAAGGTTTGAGCAGGCTATTAGATTGGAAGGAACAAAATCCAATCAATCGAAACATGCGGCTGGCATAGCCATTAGCGCCAATCCATTGAAAGATATTTGTCCTATGATCTATGACTCTAAAAACGATCAAATGATAGCGGGTATGGAAATGCAAGACCTAGAATCATTAGGAATTATTAAATTCGATATTCTAGGAGTAGCAATGTTAGATAAAATTATGACAATTCAAGACTTATTAAAAGAAGGAGAATGATAATGTCATTACAAAGATTTGCCGATATTCCTGTGGGTACCAGGTTTAAAACAGATAATAAAGAATACGTTAAAATTCAAGATGAAAGACTGTCTTGTTGTAAGGTTCTAAATGCTGCTCTTATTTCGGATTCAACTAAAAAAACCTTTATTGTTCCTATCACAGAGGTAGAAGTTGTAACAGAATGATCAACTATAATAAAATTTGCGTTTTTGACTTTGAAACAGATGGTATAGATGCAGAATCTTGTAGTCCTGTTCAGTTGGCTGCTGTGATGATCGATCCAATTAGTCTGGAGATTGTTCCAAGTTCTGAATTTAATATCTATTTTAAGCCAGAAACTCTTGAGAAAGATCCAGAATATACTTACACAACAGACGTTGTTGATTTTCATGCCAAGGTTTATGGTTGTTCGAAAGACGATATTATGGCCAAATGGAAGTCTAATCCTTCTCAACAACACTCTTGGAAAATGTTTACAGATTATCTTGATAAATACCATACGAGAACATCTAAAAAAAGCCAATTTAGCGCACCCATAGCTGCTGGATATAATATATACAGATTTGATTTGCCAATTATTAATAGGCTTAGTACTAAATATAAGAACTTAAACAAGGAAGGAAAAACAGATCTATTTTATCCAAGAGATGTTATAGATGTTATTAATCTGGTGTTTTATTGGTTTGAACAAAATAGTGACATTAAAAGTTATACCCTAGATTCTCTTAGAGAATACTTTGGCATATCTACAGAAGGCGCTCACGATGCCTCCAAAGACGTTACAGATACGGCAAATATAATGATTAGATTTATGAAATTACATAGAAGACTCTCAAAGAACATAAAATTCAAGGACTCTTTTAAATGAAGAAGTTTGCTTATTCTTGTGGATGCTCATTTGATTTATTGGATCAGAACCAAAAAAATATTGACTTTAATCCTATTAACAATCAGATTAATTTAGATTGTTCAAAAACATGGAATCTCATATCTGATGGAAATACCAAAGGTTGTTTTCAATTAGAGTCTCGCTTAGGACGATCCATGGCCAAAAAGCTGAAACCTCAGAATATAGAGCAACTATCTGCCTTAATTAGTATTTTAAGACCGGGATGTCTGGAGGCTGTAAGAGACGGAAAAACAGTTAGCAATCATTATATAGATAAAAAAAATGGTAGAGAATCCGTAGATTACTATCATCCGGCACTTGAGCCAATACTTCAAAAAACCTATGGTGAAATGATTTATCAGGAACAGGCTATGGAGATAGCTAAAGAAATAGCCGGATTTGATCTTCAAGAAGCCGACAATTTGAGAAAAGCTATTGGTAAGAAAAAACCAGAAGAAATGTCTAAGCTAAAAAATAAGTTTATAGATGGAGCAAGAAAAAAACAAATAGTATCAGCATCCGAAGCCGAAGAAATTTTTGGTTGGATAGAAAAAAGTCAAAGATACTCTTTCAATAAAAGTCATGCTGTCTCATACGCTGTTAATGCTTATTTATCAGCATATTGTAAAGCTCATTTCTCTAGAGTATTTTTTGCGTCTTATTTAAGATTTGCTAAAGATAAAATAGATCCAAAAGCAGAAATTAAGTCATTAGTTCAAAACGCAACAGAAATGGATATTTTGGTTAGCGTACCAGATCTACGACTTATGAACGAATTATTTATGCTTAAAGGTAAAAACATATATTTTGGCCTAACAGATATCAAAGGCTTCGGATCTTCTGTATATAAAAAATTATCTAATGTAATCGAAGATAATAAAATTGATCTATATCAATGTGATTGGTATGACATCCTTTTACGCATACTGGTTAATATCAATTCAACTGCTGCTAAGGCTTTAATAAAATCTGGAGCTTTAGATTTTACTAAAAAAACCAGAACAAGTATGCTATTTGAATTTAGTCTAGTTAGTGAATTAACGAATAAAGAAATAGTATATCTAATTAACAATATACCGTTCTGTAGTAGTATATACGAATTTATATATAAGCTATTATGTGATCATAAACTAACACAAAAAAGAAAAATGACTATTAACAGCATGTTGGATACAATTAAAAAACCTCCATATTCTCTCGAAGACAATCCCGAATGGATAGCAGACTCTGAAGATGAGGTTTTAGGATGTCCCATTACTTGTTCAAAAGTAGACATGTACGATGTAAGCATGACTAATTGTAACTGCAAAGATTTCAAAACTATCCTAATCAAAGACAACATTATCGTATGCGGAGAGATATCGGGACTCAATGTAACAAAAACAAAGTCAGGAAAATCTCCTGGTTCGGAAATGGCCTTTGTTTGCTTAACAGATGGATATGGTTCTATTGATAGTGTTATATTTTTTCCAGAAGCATACAAAACATATAAGCATATTTTATTTGATAATAACATCATTATTATTAAAGGCAAAAAGGGACAAGGCGATGATTCACTTATAGTAGAAAAATGCTTTATACCAAAAACTTGACATTCGTTGGTCTTTTGGTATAATAGTCGTGTAGGTTTGGTTATTTAACTTAGGAGATAAACAATGAACATTAATATACTACGTGGTAATTTGGCTCGAGATCCAGAGGTCAGGACTGTTACAACAGGAGACAAGCAAACATCTGTTGTTAACTTCACTATTGCTGTGTCAAGAGACTATACAAAAGCTAATGGAGAAAAGGATAAGATCACAACTTTTGTTCCTTGTGAAGCTTGGGATACTGGAGCAGAAATTATAGGAGAATCCTTTAAGAAAGGCGATCTAGTTCTAGTAGAAGGATCTTTGAGAAATGATAGCTGGGAAAAAGACGGAGTCAAGCATAACTCATTAAAGGTAAGAGTTAATAATTTCTCTAAAATCACTAAGCTATCAAGGAATAATAAAGAAGATAAAGAAAAGGTAGCGTTCTGATTATCTTGTAAAGTAAAGTAATTTTCGGTTTGGCGCAAGATACGTTCTGCGCCAAATCGTTAATTACAACAACAATAACAATAATAATATGAGTTCTAAACTAAAAATATTGATGGTTTCCGAAGCCAGTTTTCTCAGCTCTGGTTTCGGTACGTATACAAAAGAACTACTATCCAGACTCCAGTCAACTGGAAAATATGAAATAGCAGAGTTTGCCTGTTATGGCAAAGTTAATGATCCAAAAGATAGCTCTATAACATGGAGATATTACGCTAATGCAGTAGACCCTTCTGATCCACGACATTCACAGTATAATGGTTCTATGGAAAACCAGTTTGGTAGATGGAGATTCGAAAGAGTATTATTGGATTTTAAACCGGACGTTGTAATCGATATACGAGACTATTGGATGAACTCATACCAGCAAGTATCCCCACTGAGACCATTTTTCCACTGGATTTTGATGCCAACCGTGGACTCGGCACCACAGCAGGAAGAATGGATAGATACTTTTCTAAACGCCGATGCTATTTTTACATATTCTGATTTCGGAAGAGATACTCTTCGTCAACAAAGCAATAATAAAATCAATTATATCGATACAACATCACCAGGTATTAATTTAGAAACTTTTCGCCCACTTGTTAATAGAGACGAAATCAAAAAGGTAATGGGTCTAGAAAATGCTTTTGTTGTTGGAAGCATTATGAGAAATCAGAAAAGAAAACTAATTCCAGAATTATTTGTTGTTTTCAAAAAATTGCTTAATGACTATAAAGAATCTAATAATCCAGCAGGAGAAAATATATACCTATACCTACATACTAGTTATCCAGATGCGGGATGGGATATTCCACAACTTCTCAAAGAATATGAAATAGGAAACAAAGTTTTATTTACATATAGTTGCAAATCATGCAATTTTTTAAGACCATGCCTATTCCAGCACCCTGTAACATTTTGTCCTAAGTGTGGGAACTATTCGTTTTCTATGCCGAATGTTAGTAATGGCTTAACACAGGAAGATCTAAATACCATTATTAATACTTTTGATTTATATGTACAATATGCTATTTGTGAAGGATTCGGGATGCCTCAAGTTGAAGCCGCTGCCTGCGGTGTTCCTGTAGCATCCGTAGACTATAGTGCTATGTCTGATGTGGTTCAAAAACTAAATGGTTTTCCCGTAAGAGTAAAACATTTCTTTAAGGAACTAGAAACAAAAGCCATCAGGGTTTATCCTGACAATGATCATCTAGTAGAAATTATTAAAAACTATATTGCTATTCCAGACATTCTAAAAAACCAAAAAAGACACGAAACCAGACAATTAGTAGAAAAACATTATGATTGGAATATTATAGCACAAAAATGGGAAAATTATTTAGACAATATCACTCTTACTAATTATCAAGGCAAATGGGACACAAGGTTACCTCTAATCACGTCTTTAACAGAATTAGACAAACATAAAAATCCATATGATATGATAGTAGACTGGGTAGCTAAAAATATACAAGATAATCAAATAGCAACATCTATGATTTTGCTAAATATGATCAGAGACCTAGATTACGGTTTTGCGATAAATGGAATGAATACTCAACCATATAATATCGATAATGTAAAACAAGTATTCGAATCTCTAATAAACAATCATAATATTACTATGCAGGCAAAAGACAATCCAGAATTGCTATCACCCGAAGATTTTATTTTATATGCCGATATGAAGGATCAAACAAAATGAATGCTCTTTTTATAGGCCCATATAGACAAACTGATGGTTGGGGGATGGCTTCGCAAGATTATATCAAAGCCATAGCCACTAAGATACCTAACATAACAGCTAGACCAATATTTTTTATCAATAGAACATCTGAGCCGGATCAGCAAATTATTGAATATGAAAATTCTATATATTCATCTTATGATATTATTTTTCAAAAAACTTTGCCACATTGTATAGCTCCTATAAAAAAGGGACCAAAAAATGTAGCTTTGTTTGTGTTAGAAACTAATAATATATCAAAGTCTATTTGTATCAATAATCTAAATAATATCGACGAAATTTGTGTACCATCTAAACAAGAAGAATTATGTTTAAAAAAATCTGGAGTTAAAACAAAAGTCAAAGTTGTATCAGAACCTATAAACATAAATACATATGCAAATAATAGAAATTATAAACTTTCTATTCCAGGATTACCAGAAAAGGCATTCAAGTTTTATTGTATTGGAGAATATGTAGAAAGAAAAAATTTTTCTGATCTAGTTGTAGCTTTTCATCTAGCTTTCAAAGATACAGACAATGTGGTTCTAGTAATAAAATCAGGTGTTCCTGGAGCATCTCCTTCTCAGTCTGTATCTATGATCAAAGAAGATATAGCAGAAATAAAAAAGAAGATGAATATTAAACAGTACTATAAAAAAGAATTCATAATTAGCGACAGGCTTTCCGACATAGACATAATTGGTTTACATAATACTTGTGATTGTCTTGTTATGCCATCCTACGGCGAGGCATTTTGCAGACCAGCAGCGGAAGGATTAATTTTGGGTAAAACCCCGATAGTAACGGATCATACAGGAATGGCCGATTTTATAGACAACAATAATGGATTTCTTATCAATAGTCACAAACAACCAGTTATGCTAAAGCAAAGAACTTTATCTAATGACTTTGATATATATAATGCGTATGAATACTGGTATCGACCAAATATTTATAGTTTAATCGAAAATATGCAAAAGATTTATACTATGTATAAAAATGATAGAAAAACATATGAAGCAAAAAGAGAGATAGGAATATCTTCTATAGATCAATTTAGCTATGAAACAATAGGTAAAAAAATATGCGATTAAATACTATTAATAGCAATATTATACATCAAATGATAGAATCAGAGAGAAATATAATATATAGACCATCTAATCCTATATTTGATAGAATTCTATATCATATAGGGTATAATTTTTATATCTTGGATAAGGACTATATTTCTAACTCAGATAACGCACTCGGCTTACCAGAATCCCATATAGATTTATACTCATATGATTTATTTATATGTAACTCTATACTAGAAGCGGCTCAAGACACCCTGTCGAAACAATTACATCTGAATTCTGTGATATTTGAGCATGGCCCAAAACAAAATCAAATAAAAAAAGAAGATCTCTCTATCATTAATCAAAAATTGAAGAATTCTAAAAAGATATTTTTCGATGAAAATTATGCTCTAACCTGGAATCAACACGGAACTGTTGTATTAAATTATGGGATACCTTTAGATATCTTCTTTAGTGCAATAGATTATAACGACAGAGAAAAAGATCTATTAATAGTCAATATACCTAATAATATTGTTGGACATCAACTAAAAAGTTATTTCGAAAACGAACACTTCAAGTGCGAACTAATAGAGAATATACCAGCAATATCATTATCCGAGTTATCTCAGTATCTTAATAAATTTAGACTTATTGTTAATTTACAATCTGATAAGTTATTAAATCTGGCGTCGATAGCATGTGGATGCACCTCCGTATTATTATCTGCAGAAAATATACTAATTCCATCTACAACGTGTAGAACATCAGTAGATGAAATAGCAAGAAATATTAATAATGATCTTAAAAATTTTCCATCAAATGAATCTACAGCAGAATACCTAAAACATTTCCATCATTTTGATCTATTCAAGATTAAATTATCGGATACTATAGAACATGATTCAAAAAGAAAGGTTTTTGTACTATGATAGCTAATCTCAATGTGGTTAAACATATCGATGATACAGCACCAAAAGGATTAAATAATATCGATATTGAAAATATTCATAAGATTACTAATAATTATGTAAATCATATCGATTGTTTATGTCTTGATGATCTGACATTTGATCAGAGAAATCATTTATTTGTTACCATGATTAATAAATTATGTTTGGGTGGAACTATATCTATTAAGTTTATTAATCTTAGTTTACTAGCATCAAAAATAGAAAAACTAGAAATCACAGGAGAAAAATTTTCTAAAATATTTCAGAACATTTTTTCAGCATGGTCTGAGCCAGAATATCTAGATATTATTAATCAAATGAAATTAAAAGTCAATTATATATATTTTGATCAGATTTATACAACTGCAACACTAGAAAAAACGATATGAAAACTGCTTGTTGTATACTATCATACAATATTACCAAAGGCATGAAGTCGTATGGGCCGATAGGGACTCTCAAAAAAAATAAAACATCCAAAGAGCTTATCGTCTATCAAATAGAATATTTGCGTAAAATATTTGGTTCTGTAGATATATTTTTAGTTCTAGGTTTTGGTCAAGATAAAATTATAAAGTCTCTTGAAAAGAAAAAATATGTACACTTTATTCATAATTCAGAATACGAAAACAAAAATGATTCTTATGCTATCAAATTATTTCTGAATTATATAAAACCAACAATAGACAATTATTGCGGTATCTTTTTTTTGGATTCTAATACTCTGATAAAAAATATATCTCTTAAAAAGAAAAATGTCTCATGGATTCTGACAAAAAAATATCATAAAAGAAATCGTATTAAGGCTGATTATCTCGGTATAAATACTATAGACGCACAATTGATAAGCTCTATATTTTACAATATGGGAGATTATTTATGGAATAAAAGTTTTTATTTGACAAAGACAGACGCACAGAGTATCATATATGATATACATGGTTGTTACGACAATATGTTCGATTTTGAAATTATTAACTTCCTAATAGAAAAACTCGGATATAAATTCTACATTAACGAAATTAATACCAACGATAGTATAGAAATCAAAGGACTTAGAGACAAATACAAGATATCATAATATGAAACAAACTATACTGCTTCACGATTCGCAAAGTAATTGTAGCAAAGGCATGAACAAGTTTTTGATAGAAGGCATAAACGCTATGTCTAATACCGAGGTTTTATTTAGCAAATTTCACGGAAAACTATTTGGAACATACCAGAAGTATAAATTTTCCAGTTTAGTTTGGCATATATCAGAATATACTCAAGAATTATATGATTTTATCAGAGACTATGATAATTCTGTAAAAATTTACTTAGTTGTTGATGGTTCTTTAGACTCCGAATTTATTTCTTATATAAACAAAACCAATATAAATGTGATTCTTAAATCTAATATAGAGAACAACTATACTAAAGTAGTATGTACTTTCGATAACTTGTATGATGATACTATTTTCTTTAATGCGAATCTGGTTAGAAATAATAAAATAGTTGTACTGCTATCTAAAAATAACCAAAAAAACACAGAGTTGTTATCAGACATTATATATCCAAAAACAAACAGACCTATAGTATTAATGAATAATCCAGAATACCAATCAGAAGTTAATATTGGTGTTTTTAACTATCCTGATCTAGCGGATATTTTAAATACTTACGGTGGTGTTGTTGATTTGGACCAAAACTATATTCTAGAAAGCCAAGCTACAGGAATCGATCATTACGACACAATAAATAATTCTATAGTCGATGCTATAGACAATTCTAGATTAACAGAAAAAATAACAAATATACAAAATAAAACATACAAATATTTTATTGACAAGTATTTAATACCACATATTATGGGTGATAGATGAATATAGGATTCTACCTACTAGATATTAATTCTAAAAATGAACACCAAACACAAATTCTTCAATTAATTAATAATCTATGCAAATTAAGACCATATGACAACATTGTTCTATTTAATAATAGATATAATAATGTGGATTTAGATCACAAGTATTATATATTACATATTAATCAAGCAAAATATTTTGATGGTATACTATTCCTATTTGATATTAAAAGCGCATTGTTAACAAGAACTTTTCCATGTCCCAAAAAACAAGTACTGTATCTTACTTCAAATGACTGGGCAGTTAATAATAAAGCTCCATATATATTTTGGAGAGATCTTTTTATGAACAAAGATTTTGAAATTATAGTTTCTGACCAAAAATTATATACCGAATATGATATATGTTGGAGAAAACCAATAGCTATTATAGAACAGTATAATACGGAGGATCTTAGCAATGTTATACAAAAACTATAAAAACTATTCCGATACAGATAAAAAACGTATTATTCACACTCTATATGTAGAAGAAAAAAAGAGCTTCTCCGATATTGCTGAACTACTTAATACTTATTCTAACAAAATCAGAAGAGATGCTATAAAATATAAAATCCCCATCAGAAATAAAAGCGAAGCACAATCTAATGCTATACAAACAGGTGTTCACAAACATCCAACCAAAGGAACATCCAGGTCCGAAGACACAAAAACAAAAATAGGATTGTCGGTAATGAAATCTTGGGAAGAACTAGATGATCAAGAACTAGAAAAAAGAAAACAAACGGCTAAAGAGCTATGGGATAACTTAACAGATGATGAGAAGCAATATCGTTTAAGTTTAGCAAATAAGGCTGTTAGAGATACTAGTAAAAAGGGATCGAAACTAGAAATCTATCTGCTTAATAGACTACTATCTGACGGGATAAAAGTAGACTTTCATAAAGAACAAATGTTGTTAACCACAAAGCTACAAATAGATTTATTTTTACCAACAATGAATATTGCTATAGAAATAGATGGCCCTTCTCACTTTTTGCCAGTATGGGGTGATGATACTCTAGCAAGAAATCAAAAATATGATGATAAAAAATCTGGTCTAATTTTAGGTAAAGGACTAAAACTTATACGAATCAAACAACTAAAAGATTTTTCAAAAAGTAGAGCAGATAAGTTATATGATCGTTTAATATCTATACTAAATAATAGTAAATCATTCGATAACACTAAAATTCTAGAAATAGAGGACTAATATGGTTAAGGAATCCAAAGAATCTAAAGAGAATAAAGAGATCGTATTAAAATCAACCGACTTAGGATGGACAGATCATGTGTTAGGACTATTGTCTGATGATGAAAAAATTTCAGGAAATCCAACAACAGATGGTTTGCGCAGAATATTTGAGATAGTTCTTAATTGCAGATTATTGTTGTCAACATCCAGTGTGGTTCAGTCTCCGAGTCCGGATAACGAGAAAAGAGCCACAGTTATCCACTCTCTTACCTATCGTTTAAATCCTGAGTCTGACGACCCATATGGTATTAATACTTTGACTGTGGACGGATCTGCGGACGTTTATTGGGGTAACTGCGACAAGGTATATCGTAACCATCCTGTTGCGGTAGCAGAAACCAGAGCCGAAGGACGAGCATTAAGACGAGCATTAAGACTACGAAAAGTAGTAGCGGCAGAAGAAATATCATCAAATATCGAGGATGATCCAAATGGAGAAAATGTATCCAAGATTAGCGTTAATCAAATAAATTTCTTAGATGTTCTAGCACAAAGACTAAATGTTAATGTGACTAAACTCCTCAAACATCTTGACATAACATGTGATTCTGTTTATAATATAAAACACCATGAGGCAGTTTCTATTATACAAAATCTAAATACACTACAACAGAATACTGCTTCAATTCCAGAAAATATCAAAGGCTATGAAACAGAATGGAAGTGACATATGAAAGTACTATATAAGGCTAATGACAAATTACAATTTGAGTTAGAAGGAAGTGGACAGAAAGAAGTTTTTAAAGAAATAGCTCTTATACAGGAAATTTTTGGAGAAACAAAATGTGGACTATGCGGAAGCACCAATCTAAGATTTATTGTGCGAAATGTAGAAGGAAATGATTACTATGAACTTAGATGTATGGATTGTGGAGCTATACTAGCTTTCGGTCAGCATAAAAAGGGTGGCACACTATTTCCGAAACGAAAAGACGACGAAGGCAATTGGTTACCTAACAATGGTTGGCACAAATGGAAAAAAGAACAAGAATAATTGACGATTTTGTAGTTTATGGTTACGAAAACGGGTTTTGGCAAAGTTTAATAATACATTGTACTGTATTATTAATAATGTCATTTTTGTTTATTGTTATAGAAAAAAGAAAACCTCCTATAGTTATACAATTATCTTCATTATCTGATGTTGTAGAGTATAATAATGCTAATACGGAAGATCTGGAACTAGAAGTTGATGTGTCACATTTTAATGTTAGCAATACTAACAATGAAATTGATAATCAGCTAGATATAATTAGCGATGTGATATTTCAAGAGGAAGAGCCTGTCGCGGATTCGTCTGATGCTTCTGATATTGTATCAATAGAGGAATCTTTGTTATTGGACTCTATTGATAACAAAAAATCCGATATGAACCAAATGTTTTCAGAAGCGGAGACCCCTCAAAAGATACCAAGTACAGAACCAATGGATGATAATCCTTTAAAAAAACTTGTGTCTCAGGGCGTCTCACTAGGCCAAGGACAAGGCAAAGCGGTGTCTGCTAGAACTACTTCTGCTAGCACTTCTCCAAAATCTATAGAGGAAAAAATACAAATGTACGGAGCCGGAACAGGAGATGTGCAAATATCGTTGTCATGGTCAACTGCCGACGACATAGATTTACATGTTCAGTATATAGGATATGGTATCAACGAAGTTATTTTCTGGAGAAGGAGACTTGGTTCGTCTGGAGCTATTCTAGACATAGATATGAATGCTAGAGGACCACAAAATCGCAATCCTATTGAAAATATTTTTTGGCCATACAATAGCGCTCCTCGCGGCCGATTTATGGTGGGCGTACACTTTTTCAGAAGCTGGACCAGAAATACTAAAGTTCCGGTAATCATTCGTATCAAAACTCTAAAAGGTACTTATACCAAAGAGTCTGTTGCTATTCTAGGGCAGGATATACAAGTTATAGAAACTTTTACTAACTAACGGGACCCCATTTTTGGGCTGGACAACTTGCTTGTTTATTAGCGAGTTTATTATGGTAATTTTTATCTCTAGTAATAGTACATCCACATAAATTACATGAATTATTCTGAAAATGTTCACACATTTTACAAATATTCATTCTGTCTTTAATCTGATCTTCCGAGCATAATAAGTCTTTCGGGTCGAATGTTGGAGTAGTATGATCTTTACCCATTTTTAACATTTGATTTTCTGCTTGCTGTCTTATAAATGCTGTAGGGTCACCTACTGCCCCATGATATACTGGTGGCGCAAAGTCACTTGCCGCTAAAGAAGTTTCCATATCTTGTCTAGCAAAATGAAAACAAATAATTTTAGTTAGTGGATTTTCCAAAGCCACTTCTAGTTTACAGTTTTTACACTTATAAATTCTTTTATTATTGTATATTTTTTTAGTATCTTCAAATTCACAAAACATAATTTATTAAGTCCATATATTACCGCCTGTAGGATCCCTAAATATTCTGTTTAAAAATATAGCGCTCATAGAGCGACTTAAGGTTGACCAACATATCCAGTCCGCATAATTACAAGGTGACTGCTTGTTATCTAGCTCCGTATCATAATAACAAGTAGGAGCAGAGTCGCAAGATGTTCTTCTATAAATAGGTGGTGTTAATTTAAAAGTATTATACAATACGCTCTCTCCACCACCCGCTGTTAATCTAGGAGGAAATCCTAGTTCTTTACAGTTACCAATACCATTTGTAGTAGCCATATATGGAACAAAAGAATTTGGATAATATTCTACAACAACGTCATTATTAAGATTACCACCACCCGTACCCGATATTAAATGATCTTGTATAGTTTTAGCTTTTCTATAAGTATATGTGATATAAGCAATAGATGTTGTTACCGTCCATGATCCTGTGGCATATTCATGGTAGCTAATATCCTTATATTTTGGTTGCTCTATGCTGATATCCTGAAAATTTAAAGAACAAGTACCAGGAATAATTCCCTCTATTATATCTTCTGTTGGTATGGCTGGACTTACTTTACATGGAAATTGAGCATTATTGTATAAATTTTCCATTTTTTGCCTCCATCCAGCCGCATTGTCAGATGCTGTCCATCCTCCATATGTTAAATGTCCTTCGCTTACTGCTCCACAGTTAAACCATAATGCTCCTCCTCCACACAAAGACATTATAAATCCGGCAGCTCTTCCACATGGCATGAACCCTTTCCCAAAATCATCTACGCCATCAGGTTCTCTATATCCATTAACAACAACAGCATCTCCTTGTAGATCTCCATAAGATATTCGTCCTATTTCACAAACTACGGTATAATCCTGGTAGGTAAAATTAAAATCATTATTTTCTTCTTGGATTTCTATAGCAACAGGATCCCCGCAATTACTAGCACATTCACTAGTTATATTTTCTGTAACGGTATACTTTCTTGGCATGTCTATATTTATAATAGGACAACTATTATTAGAATTAACTCTCAAACAATATGTTTTACCAACACTGGGAATATTTACTGTAACCTTATCTTTTGTATACGATATATTTATGAACGGAATAGCGCATGTTGGAGGTGTATACGGACCATAATCTACTGTTTTTGTTCTTTTAAAAACTTTTCTTGTTGTTGTGGTTGTTGTACTAGTTGATACTTTAGTACAATTGTAAGGATTTCCAAAAGTTGGAAGAGGTAAATAATATGCACCGGGATTAACGCACGATGTTGCTCTAGGAAGATGAAAACCGGGATTACCGATGATCGACGGACAGTCAGCCCAACAACCAGCTATATTCCCCAATATTGCTGTTACTGGACCCGGTCCTATTTCTGCGCCTAAACCCGCACTATATGTAATGCAGCTAGTGGAGGGTCTTTGAGTATGCGGAGTAAATTTAAGTCTATATAAATGTCCTTTTAATCTAAAAGTAGTAGAACACTGTTGAAATTCATAATCAAACTCTGGTCCTCCTTCAATCCCATCATAGTTATCAAAATCAATGATATTTGTACCTAGATCGCAGTTTACGCACTTGGGTTTAAATTCCGGATTCTCTTTTATAGAATCAGCATCTATGTGTCTACAATATCCATATCTAAAAGGATCATACCAATTAGATTTTCCACATGCTCTTGGAGCATATGTTATACCCGGATACCACCACCGCATATCTGTTTGCATTTGAGGACCAGGTGGACATGGATCTTGACATTCCGGCGGATCTTCTTCCATAGGTGCTTCGCCACCCATTTGAGGGGGACAATCTGAAGGTCTGACCCATGGCTCCCTCCATGGATCGCAAGCTCCTTCTCTTATACTAATATCTACATATGCCCCAACAGTAGTATCAGAAGTAGTACGAGTAGCTATTAGTGTTATACTTTCATTATCGCTAGTAGGCTGTGGATCTGAAGGAATAATATCTGGTGTTGTTACAGGATCTGGAAATATCTCGGATCCTGGCCTATATCCAGCCATTTCCGCCGCTGTAGGGCCCGATGATGTTGTAGTAGAATATTCTACCGTTATTAAACTATTTTGTATTTCTGTTCGTCTATATATTGTTTCATTAATATTATTATTACCAACATTACCAACTAATACAACATTGCCCCCATCTACTTGTACAACGCTTAGTTGTATACTTACATTATATATATTAACACTAATAAAATCTCCGATATTTCTTGTGCCATTAATATTTAATGTACCATTAATATTAGATCCTGGATTAATAGCACTATCATAGTTATATAAAATTTGACTATATATTTCTTTGGCTGTAATTTCTGGTTCTACAAAATTAACTAGCTCATTTTGTGTTAATATATAATTTTTCTTGAATAGTTGTTTTCTATTTATTTTTTGATTTTCGCCATATAATAATCTAAATAACATTTCATTAGCATTATCATCTAAAATATCTAATTCTGGTGATACAGAAGCATTACCTTCTGCATATTTATTATTCAAATACTCTTGAGCATCTATATCATTTAACAATCGATAAAATGGCATTTTTGGTTTTGGAGTAGATGTTAAACAATTGTTGTCAAAAAAGACAGGATTATCTGGATCCATCATTGTTCTAATTATTGTTTTAGAAGTCCTTGGGTCCAAACCAATAAGATTAACTGTACCAGCATCATGAGTTAATTCAATTGCTAGGGTTGCTCCCATTTGTTCGTATGTGATATATTTGCTTAAAAATGTGGTATAATTTGCTTTTAATGTAATATTTCCAGCGGTTGTTATTTCACATTTTTCTGACCCACAACCAATAGTGTTGTCAACAGGCTTGTCGATATCTGCATAAATAGTTCTGATAATAAAAGGACTTGATCTCTCTACCGAGCCTAATGTAAAACCATTACTATTTATATTTGTGTTAATTAATGATGTATTATCTATAATATTAAGATTAGTTGGTCTAAAAATTTGTCTAACATCATCTCTTGAACTTTGATTATCTGTCAAAATAGTTCTAGATAAAGCATATCTGGGAGTTTGAACTTTTAGAGATTCTACCCAGTCCGCTCTAGGATTAGAAAAATTAATAGTGCTTTTGAATACTTTTGGAATTTTAATAAAAGCCAAAGGCCCAGGAAAGTAATCTTGTAAAAACCCCGGTCTTAAACGCTGAATTTCCGCTAGTCTGTTAGTTCTTCTTAACATTTCTTTTTCATCTGAAACAAGCAGTATGTTGGCATCCTTACGATTTGCGAAGTGACTGTCCGCAAGTACCAAAAAATCATCATCTGTTCCTAAAGTTGGAATTATATAACCTGGAGGGAAATCTATAAAAGTATTTTTTCTATATAATGCAGACGATTGTAAAATTCCACTAGTCATAACATCGGGTATTTGTGATGAAAAATTTATTTCCATCATAGGAATATAATTTTGGTATTGATCTAATCCAACACTCCATGATCTAGAATGATCTAAATCATATTTATGATATATACAAAAGTATGGTCTCTCATCAGTTGAAAAATATCTTAAATCTACAGGTAAAGATGTACAATTTTCTCTACTTAGTTCATTAGAGTCTTTTCTGTTTATATCTAATTTAAAAATACTTGACGATAAATGATCATTAACAATTTGCTTTAAGAATAAATTATCATATATGCTTTTTGGTATTTGTTTGTACGAAACCAGATGTGGATTATTTAGTATAGCATTATCGTATTTTACTAAATCCCCCCACTTAGTCATATATTTTTTATTAGACAGCAAAATATCTTTATCGGTAGAAATCATTCTTCCGTCGTATATAACAACTGATGATCTATTTGGTTCTACGGGCCATACTAAATCAAAATTATTATCTAGTATCTTATCTCTAAATTTAAATTCTGTATAAATTTTGATATACATATTCTCTTCTGACGATCCAAAAATAGGTTTTCCTTCTTTATCTGTAATTTGTACCATAATTTTTTTACTAACTATAATATTAGATCCTAATACCCTAAGTAGTCTATTGCCGTTAGCATCAGTACTCATTAAGAATGGACCAGACAAAGGAGACACTCTGTATAATTCAACAGGAGTATCACATTCGGTTTCGCTGTTATAAACATATCCTGTGGAAGAAAAATTTTTGTAATCTATATCTAAATTACTATATTTGGTTAGTATACTAATATCATTTCCAACAAAAATATAACTAGTAGTAGCTGTCACATCCGGTCCAGCATAAAAATAATATCCATTTTTTAATTTTAGAATAGAATTAGAAACTAAGTTTGATGATTGAGCCGTAGACTCTATAAAATCATCTAAAGATATAATAGTAGAATAATCTGCTATTGTTCTTTTCTCTGGAATTCTAAAGTATGGTCTTGACCCATAGAATCTTACTACTCTAGGATCTGAGGTGATAATAGGATTCCAAAATCTATTATTATCTGGCCATTTTATATTTTGATCCCATAGATTAGCAATGTTTACTGGAAAACCGTCAACACCTCCCACGGGCAGATCCGAATTCTCGCATTCTTCCAAGCCCGGCTGAGTATGTAATATATAATCCAAAGAAAGATTTGATTTGGGACGAGCTGGTACAAGTAAAGGGGCGTTAATACGAGCATTAATCTCAGAAATAAGCGTTAAATAACCGTACAAGATTGTGGGATCGTTTTGTTGTATGTCTTTTACTATATAAGGATCAACTTGGCGTGTAATAGTTGGATCCTCATAATTAAATAATTTAGGACTTCCTATATAATCAATATTATTTAACCTATATCCGCCTCTGTTGCTATAAAATGGCTGCCAAAAATATGATGTTCCCCATTCTTTATACGGTCGAAACAAAACTCTTGGTTTTCTATGAATATCAAAATTACTAATTTTTTCTAATGCATTTAACATACCTTGATCTAATATAAACGCATATATTTTTTCTCCTGATCCAGGAACATCTAATAAACTAAAATCGTATTGTATTTTACCGTCGTTACTAATAGATGGTTGCGGAGAAGCAGACAGTTGTTCTGGGCCAGGTCCGACTGCAGCCTGTGTCGTAGCAATACCAAAATTAGGATGATATAGTGCTTTGTTTGCCGACGTCGCTACCGGGACACCTTCCCCGATCCTGCGCCCCTGCGCACCCACGACCTCAACGCCACGACTTATTCTATATGACAAAAATTGTTTTCTTGGTTTTTGTTTGATAGTAATATTAACTTCTGATATCTCATCACCTCTGTTTCTACCTGTTCTAGTTCTAGTCTCCGGAGGAATATATCCCTTAAAAGGATCACAAGGATCAGAATATGCTAGTACTTGTTGTGTTACATCGTCTATTATCATTCTTGGAATAGATAATCTTTCATTAGAATTACCTAACATAGCATTAATAAAAGGATTTGTGATGGTAATAACTAATGGATCCGGTATAGCAGATCCTTTTTGAAATAATATTTTTTCTTGTTGATTATAAACTGTAACATTATTAGATGTTACTTTATTTAAATATCGTTTCCAGGCCGTATTCTCAATCCATATATCGTCATCACCATCTGTTGCTACATAAATCCATTGTTGTCCCAACAAATCAGCTGGTTCATTTATAGAAATATAAATATCGCTATATCTTGTGCTAAAATTTTTAAGCGTTACATGATAATCCATAGTAGAATAATTAGTAAGCTTTATAGTTGCTGATTGTTCACACTCGTACGGATATTCCGGATCTAGCTTTCTATTAATGATCGGCAAAAAAGGAGTAGAATTAAGATCAGCCTCAGAACCAAATAATAGACCTGCTTTGCCGGGCGTATATCCCCCATATCTTTTTAGTCTAGGACTATATCTAGTAGATAATCCTGGTACAAAAAATGGCGAAGAACTTAATTGTATACGACTTGTGTTACAACTAATAGGATGACTATTGTAATGATTTATATTTAAACCATAACACCTACACTTTGATTCATCGGCCGGAAATCTTAAACATGATTCCGTACCAGCAGTATCCGACTGTAGTTTTGCAGCATATACTTTGTATAGTTTTATTCCTACATCTTTAGTTGTAAAAGTAATAGCAATGTTACTTGATCTAGCCGATCTAATATTAGTATTAAATACTACTGTTTCATTCTCTCCAAAAGAGCTAGCATTAAAATATATTCCTCCGTTAGGGTGTGTGGCTAATAAATCTAGGTGAGGATTAAAAGCTATAGCTTTATATGATCTATCTAAAGTATTATTGATATATTTATTACTAAAACTAGTAACGCCACTAAATACTGGTTTGCTTTTTAAGACCACATCATTATATAATATATTACCATAAATCGAATAATTATCATTATCAGAACCGCAATTGTTACTGGATCTTAAAGTAGTATCAACACTAGTTCCAATATTCAGATTTCCAAATTGTATAGACTGATCGTAGTAAAATTTTTTGTTGATTCTTTCATCATCCATTGGCGACGATTCGCATACTCTATATGGTCGAGAATTAATATTTCTAAACTTAACTTTGCTTATATCCATTACCATATCAAAATCTAAATCAACATATACAGAATTACTTCTATTATTGATAGTCAAATTTTTTGTAACGGATGATCTAGGAGGAATCCATTCGTATCCTCCATATTTAGAGTATAATGTTCTAACTAATTCTTCTTTATTAGAAATATAGTTCAAATTATTAGCAGAATCATACTTTGTGCCTCTTAACATATTTTTATTTAACAAATCTATTTGTTCAAAATCATTAAAATCTGTATATAAATTTCTTCCTTCTTTATCTAATAAGTTAGTAGTAATTCCATCATACAGCGGAGAAGTACACATGAGCGCAGATAAACTAAATGCTTTTGTATGACCAAGTCCTATCTCGCTATATGTAGCATATAGATTATAAAATCTTTCATATAAATTTTGAGATATATAAATAAAATTAGAGCTCGGAGGTATGATTCCCAAGAATGTTGTACCGTCTACCACTTTTAATCCAGACGGACATTGTGGTAAATCTCCTTCGCTAGGATGAGACGGCTCGGGACGTTCATTGAAATTAAAATCCGGATTTGCTGGCTCTGGCCCATCATTCTTTGCAAAAAAAACATCCCCTGGACTAATGTAGAAATCTACCCCTGGAATTGGTCTTTGATCATTTCTTCTGCCGATATCAAAATACCTATACCATCCCATAACACCACTAGTATATTGCCATTTCCAATAAGAAGCCCGTTTTTGTCTGCTTAAAAATACATTTTTGAAATTACTTTCCGAAAAACCATATGGTTTTGTAAAACTTTCTACAGTAGGAATAATAGCTGGAGTACCAAATTGCTGGTTAGGCAGCAAGCCACTAAATATACTAGGATAGGCTGTTCTGTAATTATCTGAACCCGAAGGTAAAGATAATAATATAAAGTTACCACATGTGCTACTTAGTAATTCAGATTTTTCATAGGATTTCTTGTGGGTATACTCGTTGATATGGTAAGAACTAGTAGCATCATATGGGATTTCGGAAATTGTTTCTTTAAGTTTCCAATCTATGCAAAAACCACTATGGGTAATAAATCTCTCTATTCCTAAGCCAGGATTATTACATGCTGGAAATTGTTTAAGATGTTTCCAGTCATAAAATCCAGATATATAAGATTGATTAAGAACAGGAACTTTTGCTAAAAAATCATCAGAATGAAATTGAACATCGCAAGAAGTTGTTAGTTGTTCATCATCAGGATTTTCTGGATCAGGATCCAATATTCCTGTACATGGATTACAACAATATAAACAATTAAAATCAGTTTCATTATAAATACCATAATAGTTATTTGTTATTTCTGTAATTTGACCGTTATCACAATTGCATGGTTTAAAAGAGCTACTGAAGTCTTTTTTAACCTGTATTAAAGGATCACAATACTCTGCATTTGATTGAGAATTCTGAATAATTATAGGTAGCCATAATCCCGAAATATTGTTGTTGTATAGTTGGAACGAGGGAATCAGTCTTAATGCTTCTATATTAATACTAGCATTACTAATATTTACATCATCTATAAAATATTTAGTATATATTCCACATCCCATATTTAATCATTTATACTTGTTAGAGTCCACTTACCATTGATAAAATTAAAAATACCCCGAGTATTACTACTTACAGAAAATTGTAAAGGATTACCATATAAAGTCATGTAGCTTTCTATGAGTGTAATACCCAGAGCAGAGTCCCTAGCCGCTTTAATAGTATAAGCTTTTTCTATAGACGCCTGTTGGCTATTTATAATAGTTCCGATAGCAACAAACGGACGATTATAGATAGGTTCATAAAAACCATTATCAGGATTATATTTACAATATAAAGCAGCTTCTCTTGGAGATCTAAAGAGTAGAGAACTATCTTTGACGAAAGCTACTTTTCTCAAACCTTCTGGTAGCGGAGTAGAGTCTGTCATACCATCTTCTATTACTCCCCTAACAGGATTTTCGTCTACCAGATCATGTTCGATAGTGATCCAAACCGGCTTATAAGGGGCTCCTACTGTCCAAACCTCAGCATCTTCGTCCCATCTTAGATCTACTGGACCAACAGGCCAGGTATTTGGTAATGCTGCCCACCCTTTGTAAAATGTTTTTTCTTTGTAAGGAGCAGAATATTCTCCATTTTCTAAAAGCTGTTGATTTTTAAATATGGCATTGCCGCTGCCATCTGTAACTATTTCTCCTTGTGCAGTATACTTGTATTCTCCGGAAGAATTCGGCACAGGATATCCCTCTTTATCATATCCCCACCCGTGAACTATTAGTGGTCCTCTTAAACCAAAAAACCTTTGATTATTTTGTCTCAAACCATCTGTATAATCAATATCATTCTCAGTAAAATTTTTATTCATTTCTAATGAACGAGTACTACATATTGATCCTGCTTCTCTCGGCACATTCATGCCGAATCCCACAACACTAACATTATGAGTACAATTATCGTCTGTTTGTTTGGCTCCAGAATTAGCAAATTCTCCATTTAGCATAATCAAAGGATTTAGTGTGAATTTATTAATAACATTATTAGTACCAGCAAATAAATTTGCTCTATTATCTATAATCTCTAAATCATTACCGCTTCCTATGATATAAGGAGGCGTGGTTTCCGAAGGAACAGAACTTTTGTTTCTTTTTATAGCCTTATCAGAATCTGGTACACAAAATTTACACTCTCTATTATCTAGAGTTCTTCCCGGAAATATACTGTTAAGCAAAGCGTTTCTAAAAGTCGCTATCTGTCCACTGCCGATAGGCACTGCTCCCAATAGGGGTAAATTACTGAAATCAGTAATAAAAGTAGTATATCTTCCTGTCCCATTACAATAAGGACATTTGCTTCTAGAATAAGGAACCATACTATATGTTGTATTATACGGAGTTGGATAAAAAGATACCGGAGAAAAAATTCCGTCTAGGCTCATAACAGAAACCTTATTATATGATGCTCCATGGAATACTGGTGTTAATTGAGTTTCCGGCACCATAGCCACCTCCGAAATAGTTCTTATTCCATTTAATAGGTGTGGACCATTAGCATTTGGTCTAATCATACTATCAGGAAGTTTAATATTTTCTGGAATAAGTCTGATATCTCTGATTGTATTACTTGCCGGAGTTATATTTGCATTATTACCGACCAATATAAAATTCATATATAAAATTCCTTATTAATATGGTCTTGTTCCCATAGGTTTTGATGCAAATTGTATAAGTCTTGTCTGCATCTCTTTAATTGATTCTGCAAATCTACGATTTTGTATTCTTATCGCATTATTAATATTTTTGATATTATCTGCTTGTTCTTTGTTATAAAAACCAATTTTTCTACTAAAAGTTCTAAGACTATATTGTGTTGTAATACCACTATCTCCGATACTTATTTTTATGCTATTAACTATAGGACCAAGATAATCATTTAAATAACTTCCTAGAGTCCAATTTCTCAACATAATACCAGCTAATGTAATATCTCCGGTTTCTAATACTTGTTGATAACCATTATTTGTACCCACCATAGCTAGTGCTGCTTGATCAAGAGGAATCATTCCTCCATATTCCCAAGGCACAAGAGTAGGATCAATTTTTATCTCAACTCCTCCTACTAGATTATTAATAAGTGCCACTAAACCTAAATTTGTTACAGCTTGACCAGGAAAAATATCACCAGCTATAGTACCGGGATGAGATACCCATGGTCCGTATGTCATAAGATTATTTCTTAAAGGAATAGCAGCAAATACGGGTTTGGCTGCTCTAGGATGCATATTTTGATCACCGTCTTTATTTACTAATCCAGCATACTCTCCATCCGGGCTGCTAATCCTTAAAAAGGCATTATCCGCAGCAAAAAATTGATTTAAATCAGGTCCTATTATCACATCAGCTTCTGCGGGTTCTTCGTCACCCAAAACCATTGCTGCTATAGCTGTACTAACGCCATTATCGTACATTCCGGATTTGATAAATACAGGACTAGGAAGTGCTAAAATAGCTCTTGGTGTACCTTTGGAAAAAGTAATTTGTGGATTACTACTACCTTCTTCTACTGGTAATATTTGAGCTTTAGCATATATCTTATATAAATGACTAGTTGCGTTTCTAGGTACTCCATGAGCTGTTAAGCTTGGTAATATTGGACTAAAACTGATTCTTCCTCCTGGCGGACCCTGGTCAGTTATTAAAGCCGTATACGGTATCATTATATAAGCATCTTGTGGTAAATTGTGTATCAAAGGAAAATAATATCTATTAGCTAATGCTGGAGTAATACCAACAATTTGTAATGGATTTCTCAAACTAGTTCCTAGTATGGTTCTATTTTGCAAAGCCCATGGGGACAACGAACTACTGTGCATTAAATTATTATTTTCAAAATACCTATAAGTGCCATTTCTGGTGGGTGGAACATCATATTCTGCTGAGTTATCAAAACCTAATAATGGTGGAATTTTACCATTCTCGCTTGCCAAAGACTGTGCTGCTAAACTATCAACTTCCATAACATCATCTATCATATTTCCAGGCTCTTCCCATCCATCTCCTACTATACTATAATTATAAAGAGTATCTCCATTACTATTATTAGTATATTTAAGTAATTGTGGTAATCTTACAGCAAAATTTTTACCATAGTGTGTATCTCCAATACTTTTAATAAACATTCTAATATTTTCTAATAAGTTACTTGTAGACTCCATACTCTGTTGGTATTGTCTTTCATTAAGTTCTGGATGCATTAGAGCAAAAGAAGATCCGGTATGATCCAATCCATAATTAAGAATTCTATTTTCGGGTATTAAAAATGTTACTAAAAATGCACTATAAAAGTTCATTACGGTCTGTACATAAGAAGCGTAAAATCCTTTACTTTTTAGCGTTAAATTCTCGCCGAAATAAGACTTAGCAAACAAATCAGAGACTGTTCTGCTTAGATAGTTAAATACTATTTTGGATGTTGCAGTAGGTTTTCCTGACTCTATCATTACTTGCAAATGAAGATACCAAGCTTCATCACTAGCCATTGCTGCTCTTATTTCATCTTCTTCTATTACAAATTTCCCAGATGTAATGGATCCTCCAGTAGTATCACCTGCTAGTCCTCCTGGAGCTACAACAATACCAGGAAAAAGATTTCTAGCAACTTGTCCAGCAGCAGACCAGTTTCCGTCAGTTATATCATATTGTGTTGGAAAAAATGCTTGAATATCTCTAAAATCAACTACAATTTGTAAATTTCCTGTTTTTCTATCAAGATAAACTCGTCTATATTCGTTATTATTACTTTTACCAAAATATGGAGAAATAATATCTAGATATAAAGGATAACTATTTTGTGGAGCAATAGGCTCAATATTTAGTGCTGGTTTTATAGTATTAAGATAGGATCCTTTATTAATATTAGTACCATAAACAGTGGTTTGAATAGTATTAAAAGTATTATTTTCTTGAGCAAAAGCGGCGCCATAACCCCTACCCCATGGTTGCGCTCTATTACCTATGGGTCTTTGATTAGCGTGGTCGGGCATTCTATATGTATTATACAAACTATTCTGTTGCGTAGAATTATTAGCAAAACTAGTGATCGGTACAAAACTGTCTAAAGCGGGCTCGTAAATTCTGTACCATCCCATTGATCCACCGGTATATGTATTAAACTGATGTATCCTTTCTTGAGCACCACCAACTAATACTGATCTAGTTTTTACATCTTGATATTCTTCTCCAAAGTTATAACTAACAACATTTTGTTGAAAAGTACTACCTAATATAAAACTTCTAATTGTATTAGGTTTGGGTTGTACATTTCGCGTAACTGTACGAATTTTTATAACTCCGCTATAACCTCCATTTTTTCCTTTCTCTAAAGGAATAAAATCTATAATAAAATCTAAACCAGCATTAGTACAACAATATTCAATAAAATTCATTATTGGCATTGTCTCTTCTGATATGTATATGCCAGGCGGAGGAGCAGGAACTTCTGATAAATCTAGTGCTAATAAAGATCTTGGTAAACCATCTACAGCAATAGGAGCATGTATTAAACCCATTTCCGTAAATAGTAATGATGAGCCGTCCATATCAAAATTTATATTATGTGGATCTAGTAAACTTTGTGAGGTACGATCAAAAGGAGTTCTTGCTACTATAGCTCCATACGGATTAAATGATGACTCTGCATCGATGCGACTTGCTTTTCCCCGACCGATCTGGTTTCCGTCTGGTGAGATAACAGCAGGCAAAGGTTCCAGCATTTCTACTAGTGCATAATATATATTACGAGCCAATACTCCTCGACCCTCAACAAATCCGCTACTACCAAGATTATTATTTTCTAGATGACCAAAAACATTAAATAGATTAGGTATATTTCCTTGGTAAACTGATCCATTATATCTTGAATTATATTTTGGCCAAGTAACATTAGGACAAGGATTAGGTCCGCACGGATATTTTAAATCTCCATATGGTACAGCTAAATTTTGTCTAGTCAAAGGTAATGCATTACTTGTGTTATCTATAATAGTACTAATACTACCATAGTATTTTCCTAAAATTAGTTGACATCCATTCAGCAAAGAACTATAGCTGTTAATATCTACTTCATATTTTCCATTACTAAATGACCATTTTTTTATCATGCCGCCAAACCAAATATCCATAAATCTAAAAAATACAGGACAACCTATAATATCTAGATCAACAGAAGCCTCATTATTGCTATAGTCTCCTAAAAAACCAGGATCATTACTGAACCAATGTTTTAAGGCAGGATTAGCCGGATCATCAAATCTATATCGTATATTTGATTTATGTGTTCTCCAACAATGTTTGCCAATATCTTTAAGAAATTGTGGTAATCTAAGATTATCACTCGATATTTTATCCCACTTTTCTTTTTCTTTTTGAAATACAGTTTGATGAAATGGAAGATCCACACTTTCATTTACGTTAGGATTTTCAGTGTTAAGAACATTACTACTAGCTTTATTGTTAATATGAATTTTGTATGCTGCTATAGCAGGATGATTATGATGTCTATATAAATCTTTGATCAAACTCACCCTGCAAGATGACACTTCTGATCCCCAACCCATATTCATATCGATATTAGTAACACTACACCCTAAAAAAAGTGTTTGGTTAAATGGTCCAGCTAATTGATAAGGATTATTACATGTCATGATTATTCTCTATTTAAATTAACACGCTGAATATTCCCAAGTTATATTGTATGAAAAAGTATTAGTATTAATATCTATATCTTGATTTTCTGATTTAACATATATATCATATACTAATGCAGAAGATAGTCCTAGTGAGGCTGGAGTTGGTTTATATCCACTAATTTTTGCATTAATATCCTTTAGTATATTATTAGGAAATGAATATTTAGCAAGGCCGGTTGGCATGGGAAATGTGCCTACATAACTTAATGTTCTACTACCAACACTAAAACTATTAGTAAAACCATATACTACTGGCCCTAGTCTACGACCAATAACTTTGGTCTCCTGATACCGTATAACAGGTAAAGTATCTTCTATAGATAAGGTTTCTACTAATGTTCCAGTAATTAATGGTCTGGGTCTAGTATCAAATTTTCTATTATATGTAATTTTACCATCATAGGGAAATAACTGTTCGGATGTAGATATTGGAAAATTGTTTAATAGCGCCGAATTAAAATTATTTCTAAATCTCAATGGTATCATACTTATGGCTTGTACCATATGCCCACTAGCTCTATTATATAGTAATGGTTCTATAATTTTCCATCCACTAACCGCATTTCTATATTTTGTAGTAGTTCTATAACTATCTACAACCCCATTATTAGTACCATACCCAGCTTCAAAAAACCCTGATACGGGATTTTTAATATCATTTTGTCCACTAACGCCGATAGGGGGATTGGCATAATTTACAAAAGCAGCATATATTCCGGTTGCTGGTTCTAACCCTTGTATAGTACCATCCATATCTATAGTAATTTTATATTGTTTATCTAACGATACAGTAGCTTTAAAAGTGTCTAACCAAGCATCGTTTCCACTTTTGGCTATAAATGTATCTGTAATTTGATACGATCCATTAATTTCACTAACATCAAGAGATCTTTCTTGATTATATAATGTGAAAGTACTTGGCGGAAACATACCTGTTAATGTTGCGTAGTTATCTCTATCATTTACCCACTTTTTAGCCCAATATAGAGACCCGCTAGATGATCCTATATTTATCCCGACAGCTCCTATTGTATGAGATATTTTGTATGTAGGCACAGGAACATTTTCATTCCTATCCCAAAACTGATTATCGAACAAAGATTCTAGTACATAGTTGTCTGTAACGGACTCTACAAAAGATCCTCTGCTATCATTTATCAACTGACTGCCACTACCAGAAACTGGTATTTTAAATATTATTGTATAATCAATAGTATCTGCCCAATTATTTTGATTCTCAGAAAATACAATACTATCCACAATAGCAACAGAACCACTCACTAATGGTGGAGCACCCTTACATTGTACTATTAATGACTTATAGTTATTAATTAATATTTGCTCTTTAAGATTACTAGCAGCCTCAAAAAGACCATTAATAGTATCATCACCCTGCGATGTTGATGATTTAGGATCGTCTAATTCTGCTTTTCTTTTAACATAGCATATACCTTCTAAAGTAACAGTTCTTTCTGATGTTAAAAAGTCTCCCGCCGACGTGCGAGATCTAGATAGATCAAATGATACTTTGGGAGTAGGATATCCGTCTTTTCCTTTGAAATTAAAATTTCCGTATCTAATCTCTACTTCTGCCATATTATATTCCTAGGATCTAGAATGCCGAGATTGTATCTCATAAGCCCATGTTATGTTTTTTTTAAAACTACCAGCAAAAGGATCATGAGTTTCTTTGTTAGTTATTTCCCAACTGACTATGCGAGCTGCAGTTGATGAATATAATTTGTTAGGATTAAATTTTTCAATTATATTAATCATATTTGTTCTAATACTACTAGGTATATGCGCTATTGCCGATCCTGTTACAGGCAATGTTACTGTATAATTGACTGTTCTTGTTGGCAAACTATATGTGGATATATCTTGTATAATAGGCATGCGTCGAAAAACTGTTTGAGCAACTCTTTCCCTAATCCCATAGTTGTCACTAATAGTAATTTGCTCTTCTATGGAATTAGGAAATAGATTAAGTGGCCTAGAATCATAAACAAATGTATAAACAATACTACCATCTACTTTATTATGTTCTACGTTCGCACTAATCGGATCGGGATGAAGCCATGTTGTTCTTCCTCCAAGATTATTATTGCTATTAAAATTTTGAAAAGTTGGTATTGGTAAAAAATTTCCACTAGAAAATGATGCAACCAAAGCTCTCTGATAAAAAGTATTATCTGTTAATAAAGTATTAAATTGTCCCGAAGCATTAACATATGCTATATTTCCAGTATGATTATTTGTTTGGAAAAAAAATGGTCTAAACGATGAACTAATATCCCAATACAAATTATCACTATTAGTTGGTAGAGTTTTTAAGCCTTGTATTGTTCCATTAATTGTAATATTTCTATTGAATTTATCATCTAGTACACTAGCCACACTAAATGTTTCTGTAAAAAGAGGAGCGCCGACTCCGCTATATGACTTAAAAATATCTGTAATCGAATAAGATCCGTTGATGCTATCAGCTTCTATTGTACTAGATCTATCAGTTATAGATAAATTATTTAATACATTAAAAAAGGCTATATCTCTATATAGAAGACCAGTAACACAACTTTTAGCATTGTTTAATGCTCCTTCGTGTGTGGCTTTTCCAACTGCGCCAATTTTACGAGTAATAGTATATGGAATCCTAGAGTTCCCACTAGGAAACAGTCCACTTAATCCTGGGTCTCTTAGATATTCGCTAGAATCAGATGATTTTATTGTATACGAATTTTCTATACTAGAAACATAAACATCTGTTAAACCAGCATATCTGTGCTCGCCAGTAGGAGGTTTTTCAATTTGCAAGTCTATAGAATAATCTATTATTTGAACTAAATATTCGTCGGTTCTATTACTAAATTCTATTTTGTTAACTTTAGTTTTATCTTTAGCCTTATCGTCTAATATATTAGAAAATAATGGATCACTACCACATAAAATCTCTAACTCTTTATAGTCCTCACTAAAAGATTTTTCCATACCACTAACCAAACTAGACATACTGCTCCAATTGGTCGGATTAGTGTTTTTCCAATTTCCGGTATCATTTAAGTTTCCGCTACCCCTAATCTGTCCCCTAAGAGATATATTTATTGTTTCTCCAATTATTGCTCCGCCGTCCGTAAAATTAAAGGTACTATTTATCGATAGTGTTGGAGTAGCAAGCCCACTCGCTCTAAAATCAAAATTATTATACTTAATATTTGTTCCCATATAAAATTATTCCTAATACAAAAATTATACATCACTATTGTCGAAACTAATTCCGGAAGGCACAAAAACTTGATTAATATCAACTTCCACTGACCATAGACCATTGTTCTCTGGTACACCGCTAGCAAAAACTCCTAATCTTTGAACATTAATGTTATTTCCATCATTCAAAATAGATACACCAATAGGATCTTTAGTGCTATAATCAACACCATAATATCTTTTTTGTGTAACAGTGTCACTACCTAGTTTTACTGTTGTACGAGTACCATTAGTATTTCTATAGCTGAGAATAGCTCCTTTTAATTCTCCAGCAACAGCCCCATAACCATTTGGTGTACCATTACTAAATACTGCGCTATAATTAACTGTATAATTCCAAACAAAAGTTCTATTATGATCTATAGGAACATTAGGATTAGCATCAGACAAATACTGTAAACTAATAGTATTATTTATATTAGCTGTACTATTTGCATTTTTGTGCCAATCTGCTAATAGTTCGCTACTAACATCTGCAAGAGTTCTTCCTCTCAGATAAAACTTGCTATGTTGTGAAGACCCTTTCCAATTATTAGTATTTCTTACCAACGATCCGCCAGCGCTTACATGATTATTTCTACAAGAATTAAGTGATACATCATTACCAAATTCCATACCCAAAGTATTATCAGTATTATCTACAGATTGAGGAAAACGAAAACCTTTATTATGAATCCATTTTGCTCCGTCCCAAACTATCATTAACCCATTATCTGAAGCTCCTAAATTAATATTAGTACTAGTTGTGGTTGCTAATCTGATAGTCACAATTTCGTCGGAACTATTAGTTACTATATTAAGAGGATGTATACCACTAAATTGGTAATCTAAATCAATAGTATCCAAGCCTACATTGCCCGCATTATCTATAATTTTTAGATATTTATTTATGCTATTGGCGCCTGGTATTGTTTTGCCAGGCGGAGTTAGTTGTAGTTCTTTGGCTCTAATTTTTCCATCAATAACTAACTTTCCAGCCTCATACCAATACTTAGAATCTGATACAGATGATACTTGCCAATCATTTGTAACAGTATCAACACCAACACCCAAAGCGCCGCTATTAACAAAATATTGCAAACCCTTTTTACCAACTGCCTGACCGCTTTCTGCTATTATAAAATAATTACCACCAGCACCAGCATTATTAAATACCGTATTTATATTTGTTGATGAACCAAGAATAATATTGTTAAAAGTATTGTTAGGCCCTTGCTGCAACACAGTTTCTGCCTGAGATGGAGGTTCTCCTGTTGTTCCAATAGTTATAGCTTGACTAATAGGATAATATCTTAAACTATTATTACCAGTAGAAGCATAAGATGAATGAGTAAATAATAAGCTATGTCTATCAAAACTTTGACTCGACACGGCACCGTTGTTATTGACTTTTAAAATTGTACCAGTAAGATTAACAGGAAAAATTAAGCCACTAGCAACCGTTAGCCTGTTTAAGAATCCGGAAACTCCAGTCACGTTATGGATTCTGATTGAATTCTGGTCCACAATAGTTTTGATTAGATACACAGACTCATCTCCGTCAACCGGAGCTTGAACACCACTACCCTTAACAACAAAATCATAGCCATAATCACTACTCGGATTATTCAAAAACATTCCGCTAGGGCTAATAATAAGAATACGCTCTTCGATAGAATCATCGTCTAAAATAAATGTTTGTTGAGAATCTCTGTCAGCTCTTAGATATACTATTTCTCTGGTATTGGTATTAAAATTAATATCTCTTATACCACTACCGATTTTATCTGTTACTTTAAACAACAAGCCACTATTTTGACCCGATAAATTAACTGGAAATTGCCATGTAGCCTCTCCAGAAGCGTCTGCTATTAAAGAGTAGCCAGAAACCGTAGATAATTTTACTCGTAGTCTATCTGTTGTTAATACTCCGCTCACATCTAATGTTGATCTCGGGGCTGTAGTATTTACTCCTACTCTATTAGTTGATAGATTTATCATCAATACTCTATCATTATTAGCTCCTCCAGCATTACTACTATTAAAATATACTCCTTGTTGATAAGTTCCAGTATTAAAAACTATCTTTTCGTTATCGAAGAATAGTTTGTTTAAATTGCTGCTTCCAATTTGTACAGTATTATTGTAGTAACCCTTAATACCATTTCCTATGGCAATATGATTCACTCCAGAAATAATATTACTATATCCTAGAACTAAACCACTACTATGAGTATATCTATTATTATTACCAACTACCGTGGTATAATTTCCATATAGTGGATTAGTAATAAGATCTGTGGTATCATTACCATCTTGGAAAGCTAATACATATCCAGTATCATAACCAGCGTACAAATCAGCAAAACACTCATCGCAAGCACTACCATCTCCATGAACAACGTCGTCAAATGTGGTTTTAACATAATAATCAACAGTATTGGATTGTGTAATATCGGCATTTACAACCAATGTGGTAATATAATTACTATTTGTATTCTGTTTAATAATACCCAATGGTAATTCTGTTGTTGGATCTACACCATCTAAAATTGTTCGTACATAACAAGCCGTATTTTTTGATGCAGGAGAGAACAGGCATGTGAGAACTCTGTCTCCTGGCCCAAAATCATTTATATTTCCGATAATAACAATATTTGTTCCTGATACTCTGCATGGATATCTAACTAAGCCCACAGTATTATTATTACCATAAACACTATTGAGTGGCCCATATACTTCATTATTGTATCCTATACTTATACCACTGACTATAACTTCATTAGGACCTATCACAATATTCCCACTACCAAATACCTGATTTCTTTCGCTGGATGTATTTACGGACAATGAATTACTACCTATAATATCATTATATGATCCGAGAATAGAAATATTATTTCCTATAACAAAATTACTATTACCTAAATTTTGTATATTATTACCATCCAAATTAGTATATGACCCCAAAGTATTGGCATTAAGTCCAATTACTCTGGATTTATTACCAACAATCAAAGCGCCACTAGCATTAGAAATCCAATTATTAATACCAAATACGCTCGTATTAGACATGGCGTTGCCAGCAGTTCTAGTATCTGTACCAGAAACAGAACCGTCTGTGCTAATAACTATTCCACTAGTATTATTTAATACGCCAAATATTAAATTATTATTACTATCAATTGGTACATGATTACGGGGGCCTATAATAATATTATTAGCTAGATTACCAGATAAATTATTATTATTACCAACAACTAAAGATTGTTTAATGTTTGATACGGTATTGTTTTGTCCTATAACGATCAAACCAGTTGGAGAAGCATCTAATGTGCTATTATTAATACCTAATAGTATACTGTCTTGTAATCCGCTGGTTGTAGATGTTCCTAATCCTACTATCACAGACTTAAAACTATCTGATAAATTAATGTTACTACCAATATAAATACCACTATTAATTTTTGTTGTAATATTAGATTTGCCTATATTGATAATATCATTTCCGCTAACAGCAGAATTATTACCATATACAATATTATTAGAACCAGATATATTAGCATTTGATCCTAAAACAATATCATTATTTCCGCTAATATTAATATTGTTGCCGATATAAATATTATTATTTCCAATATTGTCTATATTTGTGCCAAATCCTATACCAGAATTACCCACAAGCATAGATTCTGATACTAAAACAACAAGATTATTACCACTAATATTAGTATTATTGCCCAAAAAGATATTGTAGTTACCCGTTGCTTTACAAGATGATCCAACCCCTATATTAGATAAGCCAGAAATAAATCCGTCAACAGTAAATGCTATATTATTCAAGCCTGATACTATACTATTATTGGATACTATAAGAACTTTATCTCCACGGCCATAATTATTATTACCTATTACTATACCAGTATTATTTACTATATTATTATTATTGCCGAGTAAGATATAAGATAATCCACTAATGGTATTATTATATCCTATCACATCATAAAAGTGACCGGTAACATTATTCATTCCTCCCAACACAGTATTAACCAAACTAGATCTAAAAACTTCTCTGCTAATACCAGTATGATCAACACTAAATATTATTTCACCACTAGTTTGTAGACTAGCAGGATCTAAAATTTTTGCCTTAATTTGAGCATAGTTAATACTATTATAGTTGTTGTCCCTTCCTGCTAAATCTATAGTAACAGGATAACTTCCTGTTTCCGGGGGAGTTTGACTATTATGTACAAACAATATTCTCACGCCTGTTGCGCAATTAGTTTCATTTTCAACTTTTAATCCATCATAAGCACAATCTGTCACAATATGTAGCGCAGCATCGGGATTGGTATTATTAAGACCCAAGCGACCTTTCGAAGCATCAAAGTATAAAACATCTCCAGCTGTCGTACCAGATACTGCAAAATCTATATTTAGCCTATTCTTATTAAATATCGTAGGATTACCAGAGGTATCTGATAGAATAATATCATAAGTTATTCCTGATCCTATATTTAATGTTCCGGAAATTACATTAAGATTTGACATTAAATTTCTCCATCTTATGCTTGTTGAATATTTATTCCATCAAAATTATTACTAAACGAACTAAGTGCTTCATTTATACGACCACTAATAATTCTTTGTAGTCCCGGCTCTATCGAAGCCAGCGCTTCTGCTCCGGTGAGAACTATTTGGATTGGTGGTAGTGGGGCTAGTTGCATGGTTATGGTGTCTGGAATCCTAATAGACGATAATTGGTTAATAAAAGTATTAAATGTTTGTGTAAAAGCAGATAGTCCGTCAATATTATTTACACCGTTACGATTATTAGTAATATTTGTTTGTGTTGGAGAAATCAAACCTTTAGTAACTTGACCAAGTAAGCTAGTAAATGTAGTCAATTGTTGATTTACGCTATTAAATATTTGTGTTAGAGTATTTTCTTGTGGAGCAACCACATTTCGTATCTCCTGTTGTCGTTGTGGAAATCTGGCTTCTTTATTAATTCTTTGTGCCTCAAAATGCTCTTGTATTTTGCGTATAAGAGGGGAATCGAAATCGCTTCTTAAATATGCTGGGGTTCCTGTCTGTCTATTATAACTTTGAGCTAAATTACCATTACTTTGAATTAAAAATCCTATACTTTTTATTAGTGCGTCATATGGCATTTGTTTTAAACTTGTGTGTGTGGACGATCCTGATCCTCGTTGCAAATAAACCACACCTCCATCAGCATAATTGCCGCTATTAATAGCTTGCAATAGTGGTAAATTAGCTTGAGTAGCAGCACGATTAACCACAAACTCGCCGGGCGTTAGCATAGCAGGGACAGTGTCGGTGCCGCGAGGTTGATAGTTTACATATTGACCTTGGCTAGCATATACTATGCCGCCCCTACTTTGATAAATGTTAGGAGTCAAAGACTTTTCTGGATCAAGAGGTGCTAGTCTACTATGTCGTAATCTGTCTGCTCCTTGTCCAAAGAATGGTAGACTAATACCTCCCTCGTCCCTAACCAAGGCGCCTTGTGCTTGTGGAAATAATTTTCTAAGAATATTATAAACAGAATATTCGTCTGGTCTTCTAAAAGTAAATTCCATGGAATTTTCAAAATCCGCAAAATTTGGTAGATTCATTTCTTCTGGTAGAATTGTTCTACCCTGAATATTCAATTCTTTTCTAGTAATGCCACTACCTCTAAGCATTCTCTCTAATTGTCCAGATGGGTCTTTTCTTGTTCTAGCGTATTCTTGTAGCGCTGGCAACAATGTTTTCAAATCGCCGGATGTACTAAAGTTAAATAAGGTCGTGCGGCTCCCCGGAGGGTATTGATTTGGATTCGGTAGATCTACTGAGCCAACACCACTAACAGAAGGATCTAGTCCAGCAACTTTTTCACTAGAGCCCAATAAATCATAAGTAGAAAAAGCTTTTCTGGCTATCGTCTTTTCTCTCAATTCGGCACTTTCAGGCGAAAATAGCTCTAGAGCAGACTGTATTGTTCTAGACATGATATTTTGTTGTTGAACATAAGCATCTTGAGGAAGATTTGGTTGGGATGCTAATTCTAAAGGTGCTTTATCAAAAGCGGTATACGCCATTCCTTTGCTTGCTGGTCCAGCATTAACAGCTCTTGGTCCCACCTCTGGTGGCTGTCCAAAGTTTTTAGCTCCTGGTTGTGCCATTCTAAAGACTGGTAAATCAAGACCCATTTGTGTTGCACGAGATGCTCTGCTATTTGGGTCCATCGGTAGTTGCCCGGACTTTACTTTATCTATAGTTGTTTGATCAACACCATAAGACTCTAAAAATCTTAAGTATTCTTCGCTAATAGTACCAGAATCTAATTGTCTAGACAATCTATATTCTAATTGTTTTTGTAATGATGCTAATTCTGTTTGTTGTTTAGCTATCTCTACCATTAGTTTAGATTGTTTATTACGAATTGTTGTTGATAGTTTTTTCCGAGCTGATTCCGATAAGGAACTATCATTCATTTTTGTGTCTCTAGTTTGTGCTAAATCATCTAATACTTTAAAATTATCACTGATTTGTGTCCTAAGTTCACTAATTCTTTTTATACTGGTTTGTGGTTTAGCTCCTGGTTGTGCAAAACCAACAGCTGCATTAACAACAGCATTTCGTGTCAAACTATTAAGGTCTGTTGGGATATCAAAAACTTGATTAGAGGCAAGTTCTACTCCTGTGCCTATGGTTGCACTAACTCCAGCAGCAGTTGCTCTTGTTCCCAGGGTTCCGACCATAGAACGAACACCTTGTGTTGCTAGTCCATATCCCATTCCTGGAATAGCTCCGGCCACAGCACTAGTTACGGGATATTCTCCCATTAGTTGGTTAGCTTTTTGATTAGCTTCTGGAGCAACAGCATCTAGTCCTGCTTCTTGAATATAGCCCGCACCCATAGCCCCGACTACTCCACCAGTAAGAACAACTAATGGATAAGCAGGAGCGAATGGAGTAAGCAGCATCGGAGAAGCTAATTGAGCGGTTGCCGACCCTGCTGCTATACCAGCAGCTGTTGGACCGATAGATTTAGCAGCAGAAACGCCAGCAGCCTGAACTTGTCTTTCTTCTAAAGCAAATTTTTCCCAGTTGAACGTACTAATAGGACTCTGAGCATTGGTTGAATATGGACCCATACCAGCCCTATATGCTGCCATACCATTTGGTATTCTCATACCATCCTGAGCATAAACCAATCCACCCTTACTATATCCCATAGTTTGCATACTTTTTCTTAAAAAAGCCTGACTAGCTGGCATATTATTAAACTCAGGAGTATCTGCTATACTGGCTATTACAGCAAATAATTCATTTGGATTAGCATCTAATTGAGCTATAGTATAACCAGTATCTGCTAGTTTTTGATAATTATTATCTACTAGTTCTTGTCCTATTTGAAAAACAATACTACTTCTGGCATTTTTTCTATTTCTAAGTTTTTGTTGTAGTTGTGTTTTTTCTATATTATATTGTTCTTCAACTTTCTTTGGATCAATTCCTGCATCTAAATATTGTTGTTTTTTTAGTTGTGCTCTTTGTTCCCAAATTTGCATAGCATCATCCGAAGAAAAGTCTCCCATTTGAGCTGCAAACTGTTGATTTCTGACATTAGGACCCACATGAGTAGTATTGGCTAAGGCATGAGCCATCTCGTGCTTGGCCATTGCTGATGTTACGACCCTATCACGAAAAATTATATTTCTTGATTGTAAATCAAACGTTGCGGAAGCTCCAGACGGTAGACCTGATTGTCTAATTCCGGAGATGCCATAATTTTGATTTGTTGCCATTAGTAATTTTTGTTGTCCTTGTGGACTACTAGTATAACCTTGTAGTGAGTCTGTTAGACTATTCAGAGTATTTTTCATAGCATTCGGATCAAAAATATCTATAGCATTCAACTGCTCATTCTCTGGTAATCCACCATATTGAGCATAAACAACTCCTCCTTTGGCATAAGGAAGTGATACGCCAACCTTTGCTCTATCCTGGGGTGTAGCAAATTTTTTCCATGTATTACGATCAATTCTTATATTACTATTATTGGGTCTCTTAATTAGTACTCCCTCATTATTCCAACTAACATAGTCACCTACTAGTGGTTTATCACCAATTAAACGGCCATTTAACCAAGTATATCCAGCAGATTTTGGCGTGGGTAGTGGAGAAGTTGATGGTTGTTTGCGATTAGTACCAACCGGAGGTCTGGGGGTTGATGGCATGGGCCCAGCCGAAGGTCTGGGACTTGGTGGAAACGGATCTAATCCGGCCCCTGTTCTTATTTGTCTCTCTCGTTCTGCATTATCTGCTTCTTGTTGTGTTTTAGCTCTTCTTTGTGCGCCTGGAGTTAATGGGGTTGGTGGACCACTTCCAGGAAAATTATTACCAGGAGGATCTAAAAATATTCCTTTCCCGGTTTCGGATTGATCTTCAGGTGTTGTTGGACGAGGTTTTATTGGGGGTTTGTAGGGCGGAGGCTCTAAAAATGGACCCGATGGAGTTCTCCGTGTTTTTTCTGCTTCTTCTTGTGCTGTTGTTCTAGGCTGAGGAAGTTGTTCTGGTTTTTGTCTATGGCAAGCTTCGACATAGTTGCGGTCGATCTCGCTGAGTCGATTGAGCGGCACACGGATGACGCTGCCGTTGGACTTGCGGATTTCGACCACGTCGTCTTTTAATCCTTGGAACCGACCCACCGTCGCATACTTTCCGCTCGCGTCCACCCAGCGCCGCTCTCGAATCTCTTTTTCATCACATTTTATTTTTACAGCAGCTTTATCTTTTTCTGTGGCAGCGGAAGGTTGCGATGGTTTGGGAGATTGTGATTGTTTGGCGGGGCGCGTCTTTAGAATACGTTCCTGATCTGATTTAATCAAGTGGTCAAATAAAAGATCGGTCTCCTGATAACGGGGTTCTCCATTTTCTTCGCCAGTCTGATACTTTATCAGAAAACGATCATGATCCTTCCAACCTCGAAACTCTCCTTTAAATATGCTTCTGCCTATAGCGTCTGTCTTTGGAGAGCCAAAATTCTGTCGATCAAATTTGTTTTGAGCGGTCCAGGTTCTAATACCTAACCCCTGTTCCTTTAGTGCTTGTTTTTTCTGATCATCACTACATTCGTATTTTTTTGCCGCATCTAACATGTGTCTTAAAAAGTTGTTGAGACCGCTATTATTCAATCCTTCAATTATGCGATCTTGCGCGGCTACATTTTCCTCGTATCTCTTCTTTGCGCCCGCCGTACGCCCACCCGCGAGCCAATCCTCCATTCTGCGCTCTCGGTTGTTGATTGGAGCGGGATCATTTCGACTAACTGGTGGCACATACCATACACTATCATCGTTGTCGGTTATTGGAACAGTCGTAACCTCAATGAAACAATCATTGTTATTCTTATTAAATTTGCCAATCTTATGTCTATATAATGGAGCACTCGTTCCACTACCTCCTTCTTTTCTATCCCACAGTTCTACTTGAGTTCCATTATAGTAGATTGGGAGCCCTTCGGCATCCCGGCTTTTTGTTGTAAAATAACCTTCCCTTAGTCCGTTTTGTACAGCATAATAAGTGGCTTCTCCTCCGTGTATACCAATTGTTTCCTTTGCTACACCTCCCTTTTGTAAATAAACAACTCCTCCTTTCGCATATTTATTTATGGATCCACCCTTACTATTATTAATACTTTGTAATAATGGTAAATTAGCCCTTGTCGCAGATCGGTTAACAACAAATTCTCCGGGAGTTAACATGGCCGGAACAGTATCAGTACCACGCGGTTCATAAGGAACTAACATACCATTATTAGCATAAACTATTCCTCCTCCAGCGGCAGGGCCGGCGGCTCGCCGAGGGACGTGCCCCGCGGGTGGAGCGGACCACGGGGGTGGGCTGAAATCTCCGCGCCGCCGACGCTCATGCCGCCGAGGAGGAGGTGGCCGCCGAGGAGGAGGTGGCCGCCGAGCCGGAGGTGCGGGTGGCTGTTGCCCGGCTCCAGCAGGAGCGGGAGGGGCTGGCATTCCCGGCATCCCTGGTACCAAAGCAGCTATTAAATTAATTATAGGTTGAAGTTGGTTAATAATTGGATTCCAGACATTCATCATATTTATGATGGCGCCTATACCTCTTTGGGTAGATCTACAACATTTATCAATAGCTTCTAAAATAGCATCTAATTTAGCATGAGCACTCTTATCACTTAATGGCACATCATCAGTATTACTTTTTACAATATCTTTAGTACTATATCCTAGTTTATTCGTATCTTTGCTAATACTTAAATTTTGTTTAGTCATTGTGTATATTTCACTAGGTTTTGTAATTTTTACGCCATCCTTAGTGGCAACCTGGGTCATATCTTCGGCTGTTCCTCCTTCTTGTAAGTATTTAACGCTGCCGCCTTTGCTCCTGTTGATAGATTCTAACAAACCTCTATGCCTAGATGTTGCTTGTTTATTAACAACAAATTCTCCCGGTGTAAGCATCGCCGGCACAGTATCAGTTCCTCTTGGTTCGTATGGCACCAACATACCATTATTTGCATAAACTATTCCTCCCAAATTTTTAGGATTAGCTATTCTTATAACTTTATTTTGAGCCTGTTTATTAGGAAATAAAAACTGTGCAACATTACTTCCGCCTAAAGCATTAAGTTTTTCTATGCTAGCATCAGGATTTCTAGGATCAATATATCCTTGTCTTGTTAGCCTTTTTAAGAGATTACCCCTAGCATTATCTTGATTTCTTTTATCTAATTGATTAAAGCCACCAACCATTTTATTAAAGTTGTTTATGTCGTTAACACTCTTAATAAAAGCTGTTTTAAACTTCTGATTAACTTTAGGATTTTTGTCTATTATGTTTAATAAATATGGATTATTTTTAGCAGTATTAAGTGCTGTGCTAGATGCTTGAGATAATAGTGATATTTGATTACGTAGGGCCGGATCGGTTTTTGAACTAACAGGAATCATTGATGCTACAGCAGCTATTTGATTATTATCAAAAGGCCTAAATATTGCTTCGGCTATTTTAGCATCCAAACCATATTGTTGCATAGTTTGAATATCTGTTGTAACATCTCCGGATAGTGGAAATTTGCCCTTTAATTTTTCTAGAATATTTGATCTTAGTGTTAAGAACCTACCAGGATTCTCAAATTTAGAAGGTAATTGAATATTACTTATTCTGGATAAAGTTTTCCACATTTGAGCTTGTTTTTCAGCTTCTTTATTTGCTAATACTTTCTCTCTTCTTTGAGATTCTTGTGCTTTTTTAAGCATACTAGTATCATAGTCATTCCAGAGTTGGTCTGCTAATTCATCAGGAGTAATATTTAAATTATTCTTACTTATATAATCTTTTTTAGCTTCTTCATATGATGCCCTAATACTATCATCTAATTCTACCAAAGCTTGATAACCTTTTAATTTAACGCCTGGATCTATAGATTTTTGAATTTCATTTTCTTTATTTTTTCTCTCTATTAACAATTTTTGCCAGTCTTTAAATGCTGGGTCAGAATTAATAATATCAGAAGGTAGGCCTCCATTATCTCTATCAAAAGAAATCTGTCTTAAAGTATCTGTTGAAACAAATCCGAACCCACCACGATTATCAAAAAAAGTTTGTAATTCACCGTTTTTAGCAGCTAAATCGTCTTGGTCTTGTTTTCTTGTCTGAGCCTGTTTTATATCGAAATCATTCGCCCATGTAGGTAAATTTAGTGTTTTTAATAGATTCCGTCTATCATTTTCTTTATCTGCCATGTTTTTGCTTCTTTGTATGGCAGCATTTGTTTCTGCATTCAAGATGTCTTCGTCGGTAGCATTATGATTCAAACCTAACGCTCTTGTTTTTTCTGTTCTATATCTATAGTCTTGTTGTTGTTGTGCCAACAATTGTTCTTGTGTTCTTTGTTGTCTTTGTGTTATTTCTGTTTTTCCGGTCTCTATGATTTTTTGAATTATTAGATCAATATCTTGTTGTTTAGCTGTTTTATATACTAAATATACTAAATCATCACCAGTAATTTGAGGTAAAGACAGTTGTTGTTGGTCTAATATCCGTAAAAGCTTATCTTTTATATCTTGAGACATGCCACTACTATTTATTCTATCTTTTTCTAAAGTAATTCTGATCATCTCATCTACATATGTTGCTGCTCTTGGACCCAATCCTGATTTCCACCAATCTCCTTGTTGAGCGGACTCTACTTCTGATGACTGCATTCTTGAAGCCATTTGTTCTGATGCTAGTCTTTGTTGTCTAGCTTCGTAAGCTGAAACACTGACATAGCCCATTTGAGCAATTTTATCAACTGGTCTTGTTAGTCCACCAAGAGCACTACCCAAGTATGTTTGTTGTTGTTCGCTTTCTTCTCTTTTTTTCTTATCGAATGCTTTAGGATCGTAAGCTAATTCGCCAAATGTTTGCACAGTATCCAAAACCACATTTGTGCCTAAAGGAGCAGCCTTTGTTAATAATCCGGCTGCTGATCTTGTAGCAGCAGAATAGCCGAACCTTGCTCCTATATCTGCTGTTAATCCAACTGCTTGCGCAGTTGTTTCATCCGCTCCTAATGCTGTGGCTCCTGTTCGTAAAGCTTGTTGCATTAACACATTGCCAGCTACTGATCTTAAGTTTGCAAATTGTGTAACTTGCTGCCTAGTTGGAGTAACAGATCCAACCGCAGATTTAACCCCTTGTCCCAATCTTTGTAATGATCCCTCTGGAACTAATGTCGGATTCGGAACACCAACATCTGCTGCCCAATTATTAATACCTCTTCTTAAAGAAGATAGTCTTGATACTTGAGGAGCGGCCGTTGCTGATTGAGCAGCGGCCGTTACTGATGGTGCGCCTAAAGTAGCATTGGTTGCTGCGCTTTTAGCTCTAACATCTTTTATGTTTTTCCGAAAAGCATCATCTGTATCCGTGCCATCAGCAGCATAAACTACTCCTCCTCTACTATATGTTTTTCCACTTCCATTACTACTATTAATACTTCTTAATAGTCCTAAATTATTTTTGGTAGCTTTAGCATTAACAACAAATTCCCCTGGTGTTAACATAGCAGGAATAGTATCTGTACCTTTAGGAGCAAAATTAACATAAGTTCCATCACTAGCATATACTACTCCTCCTTTAGACTGAGTTTGTGGAACTCTGCCTGGAGGAGTTAATCCTAATCCCATACTTCTTAATTGTTCAGTATTAAATCTAACCTCAATACTACTTAGTGCGTCAATAAATTTTTGATTCGCAGCATCTAACACCGCAGTTTGTTTATCTAAAGTGTTTTGGTTAATTCTTTGTGTAGTATCTATTAATGACCGTTGTTCTGAAGCTAGTAATGCTTGTAATTCTTTTATTTCTCTACTTTGTTCTGGAGGTTGTTCTAGTCTACTAATAATAGTTTGAAATATAGGATTATTTTGTAATCCGGATCCTTGAGAAGACGCTAAGTTTTTGAATAATTCTGCTCTTACTGGTCTTAATTCGTCTTCTTCTAAACCGCTCATAGAACTAAGTTCATTAAATAAAGTTAACACATTTCGCGTTTGTCCAGCAAAAGCTTGTTGAGCAGCAAGCATAGCTTCTTGTTGGGTCTTACCATCTGTTAAAGCTTGTCTATAAGCTAATTGAGCAGCTTGGGATTGTTGAATAGTATTTACATTTCCCGACAGGGCGCTGTTTAATACATTAAATGTAGTACCTAATTCTTGTAATTCTTGCGGCGTACTACCAAGCAATCGTTCGCCAAAGCCTGTTGATGCCTGAGTAATATTTGCAGATTTTTGTTGTATTCTAGATATTTCTGAAATAATATCATTAATATTTTGTTCTATATTTTGAGGTAAACTATCTAACGCTTGATTAACCTGTCTAATAGATGACTCTGTTAAACCCAATTCTTTATTTAGTGCAATAAATTGTCTAGATGCTGCTAAGTCTCTTTTATCAAAAGATTGCGCCATATTTGCTAAAGATTTTTCAATATTTTGTTTTTGTTGTATTAATGAGTCTCTTCTATCAGATAATGTGCCAGCATTTAAATCTTGTGGTCTTACTCCGGCTTTAGTAGCCGCAACCGACGTTCTAGCTTGTCTTCTTTGGTCCAGGGTAATTCTTTTACCCAAAGCTTCTTGAAAACTTATATTACTTTGAGCAATAATATTTTGAGATGATGCTATATTTTCAGCTAGTTTATCTTGCAAAGATCCATATTCTTTTGCTGCGGCTCCAACAAAATTTAAAGCATTTTCTAAAAATTTTGCACTAGCATTTAATGCTTCAAATACTTGTTTACTAGCTTGTATTTGTTGGTTTAATCCAGGAATATTTTCTAGTATATCTTGTATGCTAATATCTTCTAACTTATTTCTACCCTTTACAAACTCAGCAATAGCCGGTTTAAATTGGGCTCTAATACTTTCTCCTAGTTGTGGTCCAAAAATATTATCTAGTTGATTAGTTAATAAACCACTTAATCTATCGCCAATAACATTAGGTTCAGTAACGCCTCCGGCTTTGGCCTGATTTAAAGCTGTTGTCATAGAGTCTTCTATATCCAAACTGAATCTAGCAAATTTTTCTACAAATTGTCTATCTTGTCCAGCGAACTGAGCTGACTGAGATATTGCAGCATTTTGTTCAGTTCTAGAATATGCTCTAGGATTTTCTAGAATATTAGATGATCTTAATTTAATACTAAAATCAGCAGAATCACTAACTATATTTTGGATACTTTCAGAAGCCTGATCTAAACTAAAAGATGCCGCATTAATTGATTGATTAAGAGTTTCAAAAGTTCTGGTTAAACTAACGGAAACTAAATTTAGCTGTTTTGTGAGCATATTATTAGCTTTGGCTCTGGCGATCTCAGAAAATCTGGTCTCAATGCTTGTTCTAATTTCTTGTGTTTTTTGTGCTGTTAATTCATTGATTTTTTGATTTTTTGTGTCTTCGGCATCTGTTGATTGTTTAATTTTTTCAACTTCTACAGCATAAGCTGTATCGGCTTCCAAAATAGCAGCATATAATTGATCAAAAGATGATCCTCCTTGTTGTAGTTTTTGGGACACTGTTGCATAATCCTGCGTAGCTTGTATCTGAGAGTCTAAAAATTGTTGAGCTACAGCAGCTGCTTTTTGTTGATTCACAGCTTTTTCACCCCCAACAGTTTCTGCTGTTGGAGACGATAAAATACCTAATCTTCTGCCGATTCCGGTTAGCGTAGACGGAGCATTTGCTCTTTCTCTAGAAGCTGCTAGTTTAGTTTCTTCCGTTTGTATTCTTTGGAAATTACCAATAACATCATTAAATGCACCTTTATCATTTATATTAACCGACATTCTTTCAAAAGCTTTGCCTGTAGTATCAAAAATTTGATCAATTCTAGCGCTAGTAGTTGTTGCTTCAAAATTTGCAACACTAGCACCCCAACTATCTATTGATGTGGCTAATCCAACAAGCAAACCTCCAATAGCACCTATGCCGCCAAACTGAGATCCAATGCTAGTAAATGTAGAAATATTTGATGCTACTCCGGCAACCCCTGCTCCTGTTGCTCCTCCTATAGTTTCTCCTAATTGACCAGCTAACATTGGTCCGGTAAAAGCTAATGCTGTACCCAATCCAGAAAAGTTAAACTTGTTACGTTCTTTACTAGCGGCACCTTGTGTTTGTGACAATTGATCTGATGATTGTTGTAAAACATTTTGACTTTGTGTCGTTTCTTTAATTTCTTTGTATAGTCCACCCCAAGCATCGGCTACTCTTCTTTCCGCTGCTGCTACAGCATCGGTAAGAGGAATACTATTATTAATTTTTCTAATTTGTGCAGCAATAGCATTGACTTGTTTTCTTTGTACTTCTGCTACGAGTTTTGCGGCATCTTGGTCACCTGTTTCTGCTGCTCTAAAGGCACCAAAAGAAGCCGAAGGATTTGCCACCGGATTACTTTTTCCAAATAGAGCAGTAACTGATGTCTGTGTAATAAATTTTTGTAAAGCTTCGGTAGCAGCCTTTGTAACAGTAGTAAATTTATCTACTGGCCCATAATTAGTTCCACCATCCTTAAAACTTCTTATTCCAACACTACCGCCCTTATTCAATCCTAATGCTTTTGTTGCTTTTTCTCTTATTATAAAACTACCAACTGGTAAACTTGTAGGAATACTATCACTAGTTCCACTGCCCGGCCCCTTAAATATGCTAATACCACCTTCACTGAATCGCCCCATACCATTCTTATCAGCTTGATTCATTTTATTTAAAGTACCATATCCAATTCTTTTGGCAACTTTTGGTGGTACATAAGCTTCGCCGTTGCTAACTAGCGCAGGAACAGTTCCTCCATCAGCAAATGCTAGCCTGCCACCATTTGCTCTTCCAAAATACTCTAAGGCCATTTGTCCAGAAGATTTTGCGGGTTTTTTCTTATTTCTAACCACACTATTAGGATCATTAATCAAGCTTGGACTTTTACTATATCCGCTTTGTAGTATCCAAGCGGGATCTGTTGGTGGAGGCCATGTTTCTCTACGCCCATAAAGTTTGGGATCTATTAATGACTGATTTTTTGTCCAGTCTTCTGGTTCTAATGGGGTTTTCTTAACATCTCCTCTATTCTTAAAATAGTATTCCCATACCTTCTTAGCGTCTCCGCTCACACTACTTCTATCAGAAGTTAACATAGCTCCTTTTTCACTAACAGCTTCCATTATCACATCATATAATCTTGGACCATAGCCACTAGTAGCTTTAGATAATCCTACATTATATAAATTATCTTTCATCTTATGTGCGTAAACATATCCTGATCTTTGATCATTTTTGTAATAACTAGCCGTAATCATATCGCCATCTTCATTTAATCCTATTTTCCCAAAATCTTTTTCTTTTTTAGCCGGAGCTGTTTCTGCTGATTTTCTATTTCCATAAAGACCACCCATTAAACTTGCCATTTCTGATGTAGCATCAGCAAGACCACCCTGAGC
>Ga0169931_10000656_pt1 | contig 57441 bp, 53 predicted proteins | sample Kivu_15m_20L_FD_129675 | JGI IMG/M metagenome (GOLD analysis project Ga0169931, IMG submission 129675) | Freshwater microbial communities from Lake Kivu, Western Province, Rwanda to study Microbial Dark Matter (Phase II) - Kivu_15m_20L... | ecosystem: Environmental > Aquatic > Freshwater > Lake...
AAGGGCGCCACCCTGGACGGTGCGGACCTCACCGGCGCCGATCTTCGTGCCGTCGAACTGGACGGTGCCACGGCGGTCGGGGCCCTCTTCGACGGGGCTTCCATGTACAAGGCCAACATGTCCGGGGTGGACTTCAGCGGGTCGAGCATGGTCGAGGCCGTGCTCTACGAGAGCAATGCCCGGGGCAGTCGGTTCGTCGAGGTCGACCTGAGCGGTGCCGATCTGAACTTCGCCGAACTGGAGGACACCGACTTCACCGGCGCCGTCGTGGTGGGCACCCGCTTCGTGGGCGTGGACTTCACCTCGAGTGTGCTGACCGGTGTCGATCTGTCGGGCGCCAATACCAACAGCGCCAAACTGCCGGGCTGACCCGGACCCTCCGGTGGCGTCAGTGGATGACGCCGGCGCCGCGCAGTGCCGCAGCGTCCAGGCCCAGTTCGCTGACGATCTCGTCGCTGTGCTGACCGAAGCCGGGTGCCGGTTCGCCGACGCGCAGTGGTGTGGTCGAGAACCGTGCAGGGGGTCGTGGTTCGCGTAGGCGGCCGGCCATGGGGTGCTCGCGCTCGACGAACACCTGGTTGTGGACCACCTGGGGCACGGTATGGATATCGGCCAGTTTGTTGATGGGGGAGGCGGGCACGTCGTGCACCTCCGCCCGGTGCAGGAAGTCCTCGATCGTCGTCTCCTCGGCGTACTGACGCATCAGTCCCACCATGACCGTGGCGTTCTGGGTGCGCGACAGGGCGTTGGAGAAGCGCGGGTCCTGGGCCATCTCCGGATGCCCGAGGGCAGCGCACAGGCCGGTGAACTCGCTGTCGCTGACGGCACCGGCCGACACGTACCCGTCGGCCAGTTTCGTGGCGGTGTAGTTGGCGGCCAGCGTCGGTGTGCGGTTGGCGTCGTCGTCGAGCAGCACGGCATCCATCGCCGAGTCGGGCCACATGAAGGCGATGGCGGCGTCCAGCATCGCCAGCACGATGTGCTGACCCTTGGCGTGGCCGCGCTCGCGGGCGAACAGGGCGGCGGTGATCGCCTGGGCGGCGTTCATCGAGGTCACCTTGTCGCACAGGAGGGTGCGGAACATCGAGGGCACACCGGAGGCGGGGTCGGTCTGCACCGAGGCCAGGCCCGAGGCCGCCTGGATCACGTTGTCGTAGACGCGGCGGTGCGACTGGGGGCCGTCGGGGCCGTAGCCCGAGATCGACACGTACACGAGGTCGGGGTTGATGGCCGACAGATCGTCGTAACCGAGACCGAGGCGTTCCATGGCGCCGGGGCGGAAGTTCTGGATCAGGACGTCGGCGTCGGCGACCAGACGCCGCATGACCTCGGCGCCCTCGGGCTTCTTCAGATCGACCACCAGTGACCGCTTGCCACGGTTGTTGTTGGCAAAGATGCCCGTCATGCCGCCCTTGTTCGAGCCGAGGAAGCGCATGATGTCACCCAGACCGGGTGACTCGACCTTGATCACCTCGGCACCCTGGTCGGCCAGGATCATGGCCGCAAGCGGTCCGGAGATCATCACCGACATATCCAGAACCTTGATTCCGTGCAATGGACCCATGACGATCATGTTGCCATGAGCGGCCACGGACGGTCGTGTTCGAGGATCCAGGCCAGTTCGAGGAGATCGGGCTCGCTGAAGTGCCGGCCGACGATCTGCAGACCCACGGGCAGTCCCTGCACCGTCCCCACGGGTACCGAGATGGCGGGGTTGCCGTGCAGGTTGGCGGGAAAGGTCAACAGGCCATTGTTGCCCGGCCCCACGGTCACCCCGCCGAACGTGCCCGGCAGGGGCCCTTCAGCGGCGAAGGCCACATCGGGATTGGTCGCCGTGATCACGAAGTCGACCCCGTCGACGGGGTCGAAGATCGCCGCCATGCGCTCGTTCAGAGCGGTGCGGCGCGCTTCGAGTTTGGCCCGGGCCGTGGCGTCGTACCGGCCGGCGGTTGCCTCGAGACCGAAGCGGATCTCAGGGGTCAGGTCGTCGGCGCAAGCGGGCCACCGGTCGCCGAGTTCGGCGGCGATGGCCAACATGCCACTGATGCTCCACGCGGCGCCCATACGGGGCAGGGTGGTGTCGAGGCCGTCAACACGTCGCAGGTCCAGGTGTTCGACCAGGTGCCGGGCGGCCTCGTCGACCTGCGCCCAGGTGGTCGGGGCGATGGTGGCCCCACCCCAGTCGTCCACCACGGCGATGCGCCGTCGCCGCACGGCGTCCCGTCGCCGCCCCAGACCCGCCTCCCAACCCTCCACGCGGGGCAGGCTGAGGGGGTCGCGGGCGTCGTGACCGTTGCACACGTCGAACCACCGGGCGGTGTCGCGCACCGACCGTGTGACGCACCCGGTCACGGTGGTCAGGTTGCCCAGATGGTGCTGGGGCGCCCGGGGTATGCGGCCGTAGGTGGCCTTGAGCCCCACCAGACCGCAGAATCCGGCGGGGATGCGGATGGAGCCGCCGCCGTCACCGGCCGTGGCCAGGGTGACGAGGCCTCCCGCCACGGCGGCGGCACTGCCTCCGGATGATCCGCCGGGTGTGCGTTCTCGGTTCCAGGGATTGCGGGTGGCGCCGTGGAGCAGGGTGCGTGTCAGGTTCACCCCGCCGAACTCGCTGGAGGTGGTCTGGGCGCACGCCACCGCACCGCCCGCCTTCACCAGGCGTTGCATCATGATCGAGGTGTGCATCGCCACCCGGTCGGCGAACACCACCGAGGCCTCGGTGTCGGGCCACCCCGTCACGGCGTCCAACTCCTTGACCGCCAGCGGCACACCACCGAAGGGCAGCGACACGTCGGCCACACGAGCGGCTGCCTCGGCCCGCTCGCGGTCGACGAAGCACACGGCGTTCAGGGCGCTGGCGTCCATGGCGTCGAACGTGGCGCGCACTTCGTCGACGGGGTGTCGTTCCCCCCGCCGGAACGCCTCCACGAGCGAGCAGGCATCGCCGGTCCAGGGTGCGTCGGCCATGGGGGAACCGTAGCGCTCGGCGCTACGGTCGCTCTCCTATGGACAGTCGTCGCTTCCTGGGCTTGAACCAGAGCCACAACCCGTACCGATGGTCGTTCGAGGTCACGCAGGCGCTGTCGACGTGGGGCGGGTTCCTGTTCGGTGGCTGCGGCCTTGCGGCTGCGATCGCCGCTCTCGAGGACACGAGCCGTCGGCAGTGTGTGTGGGCCACCGGCCAGTACCTCAGCTACGCCCGGCCGGGCGACGTCGTGGACATCGACGTGAACCTGTCGGTCAGCGGGCACCAGACCACCCAGGCCCGGGCCGTGTGCCATGTGGGGAACCGCGAGGTCCTCACGGTCAACGCCGCTCTGGGCAACCGCCCGTTGGCGCACTCGGGACAGTGGGAACGCATGCCCGACGTGCCGGCCCCGTCGCAGTGCCGTCCGCGCACCAATCACTTCCCGCTGGCGGGAACCATCAACGAGCAGTTGGAACAGCGCTTGGTGCGCGCCCGCGACTTCGACGAACTCGACGGCACACCCGGCGATGGTCAGGTGCTCATGTGGATGCGGGTGCCGGAGGAGTTCAACCGCTTGGACGCCTCGTTCCTGGCCGTGCTGGGGGACTGGGTGCCTTTCGGTGTGGGCCAGTCGCTCGGGGTGCGCGGTGGTGGCAACAGCCTGGACAACACGCTGCGCGTGGTGCATGTGGTGCCCACCGAGTGGGTGCTGCTCGACATACGCGTCCATGCCGTCGAGCGGGGCTTCGGCCACGGCCTGGTGCACATGTACGCCGAGGACGGCACCCTGTTGGCCACCGCCAGCCAGAGTTGCATCGTCCGGCTGTGGGACGGGCAACTCGAGATCGGCGAAGATGGTGCCTCGCACCAGGGGGAGGAGTCAGCGTGAGTGACGCACCGACGAAGGGCCTGCCGATCAGGCCGGGAATGACCGTGCCGCTGCCGGGGCACCTGCATGCGCAGCGCGATCGGCTGATCGAACTGGCCGATCTCGGCTACACGGACATCTGGTCGGCGGAGGCCGACGGTGCCGATGCCTTCACACCGTTGGCGCTGGCCGCGGCGTGGGAGCCGCGTCTACGCCTGGGCACCGCCATCGTGCCGGCGTTCACGCGGGCGCCCGCCTGCATGGCCCAGAGCGTGGCCACGCTGGCCGACGCAGCGCCCGGACGCTTTGCCATCGGCCTGGGGTCGTCGAGCAACGTGATCGTCGAGCGCTGGAACGGCGTGCCCTTCGTGGAGCCGTACCGGCGAGTGCGGGACATGGTGCGCTTCCTTCGCGACGCGCTATCGGGCGAGAAGGTCACCACGACCTACGACAGCTTCGACATACAGGGTTTCAAACTGGGCATTCGGCCTGAGGTGAAGCCACCCATCCTGGTGGCGGCGCTGCGCGAAGGCATGTTGCGGCTGGCCGGTCGCGAGGCCGATGGGGCCATCATCAACTGGTTGTCACCCCAGGACGTCACCAAGGTGGCGGGCGTGGTTCGTCAGGCCGCCGGGGGTGAGGACCGCGAGATCGTGTGCCGCATTTTCGTATGCCCCAGTGAGAACGCCGATGCCGTGCGCCAGGCGGCCCGCTTCGCGGTCGCGGCGTACCTCAACGTGCCCGTCTACGCCGAGTTCCACCGGTGGCTGGGGCGGGGGCCCCAACTGCAGGGCATGTGGGATGCGTGGGCGGCCGGGGACCGCAAGGCGGCACTGGCGGCGATTCCCGACACCGTGGTCGACGAGTTGGTGGTGCACGGCTCGCCGGCGACCTGTAGAGCGCGTATCCAGGAGTACCTGGACCATGGCGTGACGACCACCTCGCTGGCGATCATGCCGCTCGACCCGGCGCTCGATCACTGGAGTGCGGTGCGGGACCTGTCGCCAAGCGCTGCTTGATCACCGCCCGCAGTTCGGCAACGTGTGCGAGGCCCCGTAGGCGGGTTTCGCGATCGAGGCGGAACCGCCACGGACCCGACACCGGTTCCTGGAGTTCGAGCAGGGCGAGTTGCGTGGGTTCGGCCACCGGGGGTTCGTGTTCGGACATGACCCCATCATGACGAGGGGGTGTGTCGCGGTTGGCCGGCGGGGGTTCAGCGGGGGTCGGGCAGCCAGTTCCCGTGGAACCCGGCCGGTACCCGCCGGGGCAGGTGCACCCGGGCCACCGGGCCGTGCGCCAGGTCGGCCGCATCCAGTACGCACAGGTCCGTGGTCAGCGACGCCAGGTCGGTGGCGTACACCAGTAGCCAACCATCGGACTCGCCCGAGCGGGTGGGATCGGGTGCGAAAACGGCCTCGCCGATCGTCGTGCCCTCGCCGAAGGCGAAGGTGTCGTCCGCCCCCGTCTGCAGGTCGTAGCGCACCAGGCCGTTGAAGGCCAGTGAGGGCGGCCCGTCCAGCGTGGCCGAGGCATATCCGTAGCGGTGCGGCAGCCCCAACAGGTCGTCGTGCAGACGGGGGAAGTCGGAGCGCAGGTCGTGCACCATCTCCTCGCGGCATGTGCCCGCCACCAGGTCGATGGTCCAGCGTGCCAGGCCCACACCCGGTGTCGACCGGCCACTGGGCATCTCGTCGGCGCGGTTCTCGAAGTCGAGGGCTATGGACGGCATGCGGCAGCCGTAGGCCGTGATCACCCCGTCGATCTCCCACGCGTTCAGGAAGTGGAACACGAAACAGGGTTCGATCTCGAACCACCGGACGTCGGCATCGGTGCCGTGACGAGGCATGACGCCGATGCGCGCCCCGAACTTGGGCTGCCACATGTCGCCGCCCTCGATGGTGGCCGACAACACAGCCGGCAGGTCGAAGAAGATCGAATGGTGCCGGGTGGTCAGGAAGTCGTGCATCATGACGCCCCGGGGCAGGGTGATGGGTGCCGAGTGCACCAGGTTCCCGGAGGCGTCGGCCACGTGGTAGCGCAGGAACGGTGGGCCCGCCACGGGGTCGTAACCGAAGAAGATCAACTCGCCCGTCTCGGGGCACCACTTCGGATGGGCGGTCATCGCACCCTCCAGGCGGCCGCCGAACGTGTGGAGGCCCACGGTGGTCAGATCGCGGCGGATCTCGGTGGCGGGGCCACCCTCCCACAGCGCCAGATAGCGGCCGGCGTGACGCACGATGTTCGTGTTGGCGGCGTTCTTGAACACGCCGCACTCCTCGAGCAGGTCGGCGGGAGGGAACTGGAAGTTCAGAATGCCGCCGAAGAGTGCCTGACCAGCACGGCGCTCATGGCCCAGACCGGGCGTCTCCACCCACCGATTGCGGTACTGCGCGGTGCCGCCGTGCAGTTCGACGGCGTGCACCATGCCGTCGCCGTCGAACCAGTGGTAACGGCCCATGGGGGCGAATTCGGGATTGGCGCCGTTGCGCAGGTACACGCCCTCGAGCGAGGCCGGGAGCTCACCGGTCACGGTCAGTTCGACGCCGTCCAGTTCGTCGAACACCGGGGCGTAGACACCCTGCAGGAACGGACTGGTCGGTGCATCGTCCATGATGGTCATGGCCGCAGGGTAGACCACGCCGGACGCGACGTCGATCGGTACCCTGGGACGGTGATGGCCCTCGATGACGACGATCCCGAGCGTCGGGCGAGGGGTTGGCGTCTCCTGGGCGCGCTGCTGAAGGAGCAACGGCGGGGCCTCGCCGTCGGGGTGACGCTGGGGGTGGCCTGGAGCGCCGGCAAAGTGGCCGTGCCGCAACTCACCCGATGGGCGGTCGACCGGGGCATCGTGGCCGGTGGGTCGCTGTGGTGGTGGTCCGGTCTGATCCTCGTCGCCGGCGTCGTGGTGGGCATCAACACCGGTTTGCGGCGTTGGTATGCCTTCCGCGAGAGCCGTTGGCTCGAGACCCGGCTTCGGGAGCGTCTGTACGCACATCTGCTGGCCCTGCACGTGGGTTTCCACGACCGGGCGCAGACCGGTCAGCTCATGATCCGGGCATCGAGCGATCTGCAGTTGATCCAGGGCTTCGTCGTCATGATCCCCCTGACCCTGTCGAACCTGGCGATGATCGTCGCCGTGGTGGTCGTGCTGGTGATCACCGACCCCGTACTGGCCGTCGTGGCGCTGGCTCCGTTACCCCTCGTGAACCTGATGGTGCGGCGGTTCTCCAACCGTGTCCACCCCGCCGTGCTCGAGGTTCAGGCCGAACAGGGGCAACTGGCCTCGGTGGTGGAGGAGACCATCGCCGGCGTGCGCGTGGTCAAGGGTTTCGGTGCCGAGGGCGTGCAGGCGGCCAAACTGCACCGCGAGGCCGACGACGTTCGCCGGGCCTCCCTGCGCGCTGCCCGTATCCGCAGCCGGTACCTGCCGGCGATCGACCTGCTTCCGTCGCTGGGCCTGATCGCCGTGCTGGGCCTGGGCGGACACCGCGTACTCGACGGTTCCATGACCCTGGGCGAACTGGTCGCCTTCAACGCCTACCTGGTGCTGCTGGTGGTGCCTCTGCGCACCATCGGCATGACGGTGGCCTTCGGACAACGCGCCGCGGCGGCCCTGGTGCGGCTCGACGATCTGTTGTCCGTTCAGCCGGCGATCGTCGACCCGGCACACCCCGTCGTGCCACCTGCGAATGCGGCCGGAAGCGTCCGCTTCGACGGCGTCGTCTTCGGTTACGACCCCGAACATCCGGTGCTGCGCCACCTCGACCTCGACGTGGCGCCGGGTACGTCGGTGGCCATCGTGGGAGCCACGGCCTCGGGCAAGTCGACGTTGGCCCGGCTGCTGCTGAGGTTCTATGACGTGCAGGCCGGGGCGGTCCGGATCGGAGGTGTCGACGTACGCCAGATGAGCCTCGCCGATCTGCGCCGCCGAGTGGCCGTGGTGTTCGAGGACACCCTGCTGCTCCACGACACCGTGTACGCCAACATCGCTTTCGCCCGACCCTCGGCCACCCGTGCCGAGGTGGAACATGCGGCTCGACTGGCCGGTGCGCACGAGTTCGTCCTCGAGTTGCCCGACGGGTACGACACCGTGGTGGGCGAGCGGGGACTGTCGCTGTCGGGCGGTCAGCGGCAGCGGATCGCCATCGCTCGCGCCGTGCTCGCCGACCCCGAGGTGCTGGTGCTCGACGACGCGACCTCGGCGGTCGACCCGTCCAAGGAGCACGAGATCCGCATGGCGATGGCATCGGTGATGACCGGGCGCACCACGCTGGTGATCGCTCATCGGCCCGCCACCCTGGCGCTCGCCGACGAGGTCGTGCTGATCGGCGACGGCGCGGTGGTGGCGCGGGGCCGGCACGAGGATCTGTTGGCGAGCGAACCGCGCTACGGCGAGGTGCTCGCATCCTGGGCCGTCGTGGAACACGACGACGCTGCACCCGTGGGGGGTGACTGACCGTGTGGGGTATGGCCGCCGTCAGTCCCGAGGACCGTCTGGACCGCCCGCAGACGCTGGCCCTGCTGAGGCGCGCCGTCCACGTCGCCAGGCCACACCGGCGCGCCATGGTCACTGCCCTGGTGTGCGTCACGTTGGTCACCGTGGCAACGCTGACGGGCCCCGTCCTGGTGCGTCACGGGATCGACGCCGGGGTGCGGGCTGGCGACGCCGGCGCACTGAACGCCGCCGTGTTCGGCTACGTCGCCGTGACGATCGTGTCGTATCTGGCGGCGCGTCAGCAGTACGTGTCGCTCAACGTGGCGGGTGAGGGCTTTCTGCGCGATCTGCGTCTGGGCGTGTTCGAGCGCCTCCAGGCGCAGTCACTCGCCTACTACGACCGCTACCAGGCCGGCGTTCTCGTCAGCCGCATGACCTCCGACATCGAGTCCATGGCGGAGTTGGTCCAGTGGGGGTTGCTGCAGTTCCTGGCCGCCCTGTTGTTGGTGGTGCTGGCGATCGGTCTGTTGCTCGTCATGTCGTGGCAACTCACCCTGGTCGCCTTCATCGTGCTGCCGGTGATCCTGGTGGCCTCGGTGAAGTTCCACCGCGACTCGAACCGCGCCTACCTGGACGTTCGCGAGAAGGTCGGGCAGAACCTCTCGGCGCTCCAGGAGGGCATCGGCGCCGTCCGGGTCATCCAGGCCTTCGGGGCGCAACGTCGCCAGGAGGAGCGTTTCCGCCAGCAGAACCGGGAACTACACGCCGCCCACCTGAACAGCGCCCGCGTGTCCATCGGGTACTTCGGCCTGGTCGAGTCAGCAGGTGTGGCGGCGACGGCGCTGCTGGTGGGTATCGGCGGCTGGCTGGTGCACCGGGGCAGCGTGTCGGTGGGAACCGTCGTGGCGTTCGTGCTCCTCGTCGCCTCGCTGTTCGATCCCGTGCAGCAACTGTCGCAGTTGTACAACTCGCTGCAGTCGGCAGCGGCCTCGCTGCACAAGCTGTTCGGCATTCTGGACCACGAACCCGAGGTGGCGGAGCAGCACGATGCCGTGGACCTGCCCGCCCACGGTCCCCTGGTGCTGGCCGGCGTGGGTTTCCGCTACCCCGGCACCGCCCGTGAAGTTCTGCACGACGTGTCGTTGACCGTCGCACAGGGCGAACGCCTGGCGCTGGTGGGGCCGACGGGTGCCGGGAAGTCCACCGTCGCCAAACTGGTCGCCCGGCTGTACGACCCCACGGAGGGGAGCGTGTCGTGGGGCGGGGTCGATCTGCGTCGTGCGCGCATGGCGTCGCTGCGCCAGCGGGTGGTCGTGGTACCCCAGGAGGGCTTCCTGTTCGACGGGACCATCGCCGACAATCTGCGCATCGCCCGCCCCGACGCCTCCGACGACGAGGTGCTGGCGGCATTGGACGCCCTGGGCGTGCGGCAGCGTTTCGAGTCGTTGCCCGACGGCTTGCGCACCGAGGTGCGCGAGCGGGGGTCGCGACTGTCGGCGGGTGAGCGCCAGCTCGTGTCGCTGGCGCGTGTCGCCCTGGTCGACCCCGCCGTCCTGGTGCTCGACGAGGCCACGTCCAATCTGGACCCCGGCACCGAGGCGGTGGTGGAGCAGACGCTGGACCGCCTCATGCGCCAGCGCACCGTGATCGTGGTGGCCCACCGGTTCTCGACGGTTCGAAACGCCGACCGCATCGCCGTGGTCGACGAGGGCCGGGTGCTCGAGGTGGGCACGCACGACGAGTTGGTCGAGCGTTCCGGGCGCTACGCCGCGCTGTGGCAGACCTACGCTCGGCGCCCATGACCCACGACGAACAGCGACTTCGCCGCCTCGAGGACATCGAGGAGATCCGCCGGCTGAAGGCCGCCTACTGCGCGGTGGCCGATGACGACCACAACGGCGAAGCCCTGACGACGCTGTTCGTGGCCGACGGCGTCTGGTCGGCATCGATCAGCGGGGTGTTCGAGGGACATGACGCCATGCGCGGCCACTTCGACGCGATTCGCGCCAGTGGGCGCATACGGTTCTCCAGCCACATGGTCATGAACCCGGTGATCGACGTCGACGGCGACACGGCCTCGGGTACATGGAGCTTGCTCATGATGTACACCGGTGCGGACGGGTCGAAGGTGCGCATCGTGGGTTTCTACCGCGACACCTACCGGCGGGTCGACGGCCGGTGGAGGTTCGCAACCCTGCACGCACAGGTCCAGGACCACGAGGTGCGCCCCGCCGTCTGATGCGGCCCCGGATCACCGAGCGACGAAGTACTTCGCCTGTGGGTGGTGGCAGATGATCGCCGAGGTGGTCTGCTCGGGCTGGTACTGCCAACCCGTCTCCTCGCTCACCTCGATGCCCAGACGCCCCGCCTCGAGCAGGGCGGCCACCGTGGCGTTGTCCTCCAGGTCGGGGCAGGCGGGGTAGCCCCACGAATAGCGCCCGCCTCGGTACTGCTGACGGAACAGACCCGTCACCGTCGGGCCGTCCTGATCGGCGAAACCCCAGTCGCGGCGGATGCGCAGGTGCCACAGTTCGGCGAGGGCCTCGGTCATCTCGACACCCAGGCCGTGCAACTGCAGATAGTCCTGGTACCGGTTCTGCTCGAACAACTGCGCACAGTGCTCGCTGACCGTGGCGCCCATGGTCACGATGTGGAACGCCGCAAAGTCGCGCTCACCCCGACCCTCGTCGAAGGGGCGGAAGAAGTCGGCGATGCACAGGTGGGGCGCCGCGTTCTGGCGCGGGTAGTGGAACCGGCACCGTTCCTGTGAGCGGGTCTCGTCGGTCCACACCACCAGGTCGTCGCCGATGCCGTTCACGCAGAAGTAGCCGTACACCACCTGGGGCACCAGCACCCCCGACGCCTTGGCTTCGGCCAGCCGCTGGCGCAGCAACGGGCGCAGGCGCTCCTTGAACTCGTCGTCGGTCTCGCCACCCTCGGGCCGGAACTGCCACTGGTTGCGGAACAGGGCCGTCTCGTTGATGAAGCCGGCGATCTCGTCGAGCGCCAGACCCTTGACCACCCGGGTTCCCAGGAACGGTGGTGTGGGCACCGTATTGGCGGGATCGACCTCGGGTGAGCGTTGGGGCAGCTCCACGTCCGGTGCGGCGCGGCCCGACCGGGCGGGGATCACGCGGCCGGTCGGGATCCTGCCGAACTCGGGGTCCCAGCACCCGGACCGCTTCATCTCCATCAGGCGTTCCAGGGTCGACAGGCCCTCGAAGGCGTCGCGTCCGTAGAACACGCGGCCCTGGTACACCTGGCGCAGATCCCGTTCCACATAGGACCGCGTGAGCGCAGCACCGCCCAGCAGCACCGGCAGGTCGGCCATGCCGATGCTGTTCAGCTCCTCGAGGTTCTCGCGCATGATCAGGGTGCTCTTCACCAGCAGTCCACTCATGCCCAGGGCATCGGCGCCCACCTCGCGCACTTTCGCCACCATGTCGGCGATCGACACCTTGATGCCCAGGTTGTGCACCTCGTAGCCGTTGTTCGTGCAGATGATGTCGACCAGGTTCTTGCCGATGTCGTGCACGTCGCCCTTCACCGTCGCCAGCACCAGGCGACCCTTGGCAGTGGAGCCGGCGGTGCGGTCCAGATGCGGTTCGAGGTGGGCGACGGCCATCTTCATGGTCTCGGCCGACTGCAGCACGAAGGGCAACTGCATCTCGCCGCTGCCGAACAGCTCACCCACCACCTTCATGCCGTCCAGCAGCACGTCGTTGATGATGTCGAGCGCCTCCTGCCCTTCGTGCAGTGCGGTGTCCAGATCGTCCGTCAGACCGTTGCGGTCGCCATCGATGATGCGGTGCTTCAGCCGCTGTGCCACCGGCCACCCGCTGCGGTCCTCGACCACCTTGGCGGCCGTCGGCACGTCGGCGAACACCTCGAGCAGGTGCGCCAGGGGGTCGTAGTCGGGGCGCCGGCGGTCGTAGATCAGATCCAGGCACACCTGACGCTGTTCCTCGGGAATGCGCGCCAGTGGGGTGATCTTGCCGGCGTGCACGATCGCCGAGTCCAGTCCGGCGAGCACGCACTCGTGCAGGAACACGCTGTTGAGCACGTGGCGGGCGGCGGGCTTCAGGCCGAAGCTGACGTTGGAGACGCCCAGCGTCGTGTAGCAGCCGGGGATCTCGGTCTTGATGCGCCGGATGGCCTCGATCGTCGCCGTCGCATCGCGCCGCAGGTCGTCGTCGCCGGTGGACAGCGGAAACGTGAGGGCATCGAAGATGAGGTCGCTGGCCGACAGCCCGTAGCGCTCGGTGGCGATGCGGTGCAGGCGGTGGGCGATCTCCATCTTCCACTCGACGTCGCGCGCCTGGCCGCGCTCGTCGATGAGCAGGCAGATCACGGCAGCGCCGTGATCTCGGGCCAGGGTGAACACCCGGTCCATCCGGCTTTCCTCGGCCTCACCGTCCTCCAGGTTGGCCGAGTTCAGGATCGCCCGGCCGCCGAGATGCTCGAGGGCGGCCTCCAGAACATGGGGCTCGGTCGAGTCGAGCACCAGTGGCACGCTGACCTGCGTGGCGAAACGCCGGGCGAGTTCGTCCATGTCGGCTGCGCCGTCGCGCCCCACGTAGTCGACGCACAGGTCGAGCACGTGTGCACCCTCGCGCACCTGCTCCGTGGCCATCTTCGTGCAGGTGTCCCAGTCGGCGGCCAGCATCGCGTCGCGGAAGGCCTTGGACCCGTTGGCGTTCGTGCGCTCGCCGATGATCAGGAAACTGCGGTCCTGCGCCAGGGTCACCGGGCTGTACAGCGAGGTGACGCTGGGTTCGACGACGGGGTGCCGGCGGGGGGCCTCGAGGTGCGCGACCGCCTCGACCACGCGCCGAAGGTGCTCGGGTGTGGTGCCGCAGCACCCACCCACGATGCCGATACCCAGGTCGTGCACGTGGTGCCGGTGGAACTCGGCCAGTTCGGCCGGGGTCAGGTCGTAGTGCGTGCGTCCGTCGACCACGCTGGGCAGTCCGGCGTTGGGCAGCACGCTGATGGGCAGGGCCGAATGGGCCGCCAGGTGGCGCAGGTGCTCCTGCATCTCGGCGGGGCCCGTGGCGCAGTTGATGCCGATCACCGCCGGTCGCAGGGCCGAGATTGCTGTCAGCGCGGCACCGATCTCGCTGCCCACCAGCATGCGCCCGGTCGTCTCCATGGTGACCTGCACCTGGAGGGGCACCTCGCGGCCCTCGGCCGCCATGGCCCGCCGGCTCCCCAGCATGGCCGCCTTCACCTGCAGCAGGTCCATGCACGTCTCGATCAGCAGCAGGTCGACGCCACCCGCGATCAGACCGCGGGCCTGCACCTCGTAGGCGTCGCGCAACTCGGCGAAGCCGATGTGGCCCAGGCTGGGCAGCTTCGTGCCCGGTCCCATCGAGCCGGCGGCGAACCGGGGTCGCCCGTCGGCGGCGAAGTCGTCGCACACCCGCCGGGCGATGCGCGCCGCCTGCAGGTTCAGTTGGTGCGCCCGCTCGGCGATGCCGTACTCGGCGAGTACCGGGGCGAAGGCACCGAAGGTCGCCGTTTCCACGGCGTCCACCCCCACGGCGAGAAAGGCTTCGTGCATACCCGCGATCACGTCCGGTCGCGTGGCCACGAGCAGCTCGTTGCAACCCTCGAAATCGGGGCCGCCGAAGTCGTCGGCGGTGAGGGCGAGGTCCAGCATGTGGGTGCCGAAGGCACCGTCGAACACGATCACTTTCTCGTCGACCGCACGGAGGTAAGGGGAGTGCTGCATGAGTGTCTGGGACGATATACGTCACCACCGGTAACGTGCAGTTGCAATGCCCCGCGAGCGCATCTACACCAAGGCCGGCGACGACGGAACCACCGGGCTGTTCTACGGCGGTCGGGTCCCCAAGGACAGCGACCTGCCGGCCGCCTACGGCACCGTCGACGAGGCCCAGGCCGTCCTGGGTCTGGTGCGCGCCGAGATCGAGCACGGCGGGGAGCTGGAGACCATGCTGGTGGCGATCATGCGCGACCTGTGGGTGCTCATGGCGGAACTGGCCACGCTGCCCGAGAACCGGTCCAAGTTGACCCCGGGCACCTCGTGCGTCACCGAGGCCATGGTCGAGCAACTGGAACGGCTCATCGACCGGCTCGACGAGCGCTTCGATCCCCCGACCGAGTTCGTGGTGCCGGGTGGCACCCGGGTGGCGGCACTGCTCGACCTCGCCCGCACAGTGGTGCGCCGGGCCGAGCGCCGTTCGATCGCCGCCGCCAAGGCGCCTTCGCTGGTGGTGCCGTACCTCAACCGCTTGTCGGACCTGCTGTGGACCATGGCCCGCTGGCAGGAGGGCCGGAGCCTGGCCGTCCGCGATCTCTGATCGGACTCGGGAGGAGTTCCCCATGCATCTGCCCATCGAACACACACCACTGCGGGTCGACGTGGTGCGGGCGGCGCCCGAGAGCGCCGGCGTCATCGGGTTCCCGGTGACCACCGACGGCACCGTGCCCCGAGGTCTGGGTCTGAGCCGCAAGGCGTTGGCCCAACACGGCTTCACCGGTGCCCGGGGAGCGACCCTGGTAGTGCCGTCGTCGGCGAAGGCGACCGTGGTCGCCATCGGTGTGGGCGACGCTGCGGCCGTGACGCCGGCAGTGCTGCGCGATGCCGCGGCGGCCCTGGCCAGGGCCGTGCCCGGCTGGGCCCATGTGGCCACATCACTGGCCCACGTGAGCAGCTATCCCGGCGTCGACCAGGCCGAAGCGGCCCAGGCGGTCGTCGAGGGTGTGCGACTGGCCACGTACCGCTTCCTCGCCCTGAAGGCCGACCGGTCGGGTGCACCCTCCATCGACGCCCTCAGCCTGATCGTTCCCGCCAAAGCGGCTGCACAGGCCTCGGCAGGGGTCGAGCGGGGCCTCGTGATCGCCGATGCGGTGCGCTTCGCCCGCGATCTGATCAACACGCCGCCCGTGCACCTGACCGCCACCAGACTCGCCGACATCGCCATCGAAGTGGCGACTGCAGCCGGTCTCGACGTGGAGGTGTGGGACGAGCGCGATCTGGTCGAGCAGCGGTGCAACGGGCTGCTGAACGTGAACCGCGGTTCGACCGAACCAGCACGCCTGATCACGTTGCGCTACCGACCGCGCGGGGCGCGCGGGCATGTGGCCCTGGTAGGCAAGGGTGTCATGTACGACTCGGGCGGCATCAGCCTGAAGCCCAGCGACGCCAGCCACGCCCAGATGAAGATGGACATGTCGGGGGCGGCTGCCGTGCTGGCGACGCTGATCACCCTGCCCGCACTGGGCTGCCGCTCTGCGGTGACGGGCTACATGGTGTGCACCGACAACATGCCGTCGGGCAGTGCGCTGAAGTTGGGTGACGTCATCACCTACCGCAACGGCCGTACCGCCGAGATCCACAACACCGATGCCGAGGGACGTCTGATCCTCGCCGACGCGCTGATCCTCGCCGAGGAGAGCAAGCCCGATGCGATCGTCGATATCGCCACGCTGACCGGTGCGTGCATGGCGGCGCTGGGCCCCAAGATGGCCGGGGTGATCGGTAACGACCAGGCCCTGATCGACCGAGTGCTCGACTCGTCGAAGCACACCGACGAACTGGTGTGGCAGCTTCCCCTGCACCGGCCCTACCGCAAGATGCTCGACTCGCAGGTGGCCGACCTGCGCAACATCGGTGGGCCGCTGGGCGGGGCCATCACCGCAGCGCTGTTCCTGGCCGAGTTCGTCGGCGAGGTGCCATGGGCCCATCTCGACATCGCCGGGCCCATGGGAGTGGATGCCGACGAGGGCTGGCTGACCAAGGGCGGCACCGCCTTCGGCACCCGCCTGCTCATCGACGTGGTCACCCGCCACGAGCCGCGCCGCCGCACTCGTTGAGCCATCGGCCGTGGGCGACCCACAGTCCCTCGGGCAGTTGACCGGCGTACTTGCCGGGTAGGGGCGGCACCCAACGCCGCACCGCCACCACCGAACCCACCGGTTGGGCGAGGCCGAAGATCACGCACCGGTTCAGCGCGCGAGCGAGAGGTCCGGCGTTGTCGGAGGTGGTGGCGACACCCAGTGCTCGGGCAGCCTCGCCCACGTGCAACAGGATTCCCGCGGGTGACTCCTCCAGTCGGGCGTCGAGGTGGCGCAGCAGCCACGTGGTGGTGGGGCCCAGCACGGGCAGCCAGAAGCGCTCGGTGTAGGCACTGCGCACCGGTGCTCCCACACGTTCGGTGACGGGGTCGTGCCACACCTCGACCGGCAGGGTGGCATCGACGAAGGGTGGCAGGTTCCAGCGCGGGCGCTGCTGGCGTTCGATCACCGACATGATGGAGCCTCCCCGGCCGACCGCGTGATCACGGCGCCCATGGACATGAAAGGCGCCGGCGATGCCCGTGCGGTAAGCGATGTGCCACGATCCGGTGGTGAGCGCTGAGAATGATCCGAACGTCCGATCGTTGGCGGCCCACTACGTGTCGGCGGCACGGTCCATCACCGTTCTGACCGGTGCCGGTATCTCCACCGACTCGGGCATCCCCGACTTCCGCGGCCCCAACGGCCTGTGGGTGAAGGACCCCGACGCCGAGCGCCTGTCCAACATCCGGTACTACCTCGCCGAGCCCGACCTGCGGAGAAAGGCCTGGCAGAACCGCCTGAATACGCCCATGTGGACGGCGCAGCCCAACGTCGGCCACCGGTCGCTCCACCATCTGGCGGCCACCGGCACGTTGCGCTCGCTGGTCACCCAGAACGTCGACGGACTGCACCAGGCAGCCGGGCACCCCGACGACCAGGTGATCGAGGTGCACGGGTCCATCTACCGCAGTGCCTGTTGGGACTGCGGCGACCGGCGCCCCATGCAGGAGACGTTGGACCGAGTGCGCGCCGGCGACCCCGACCCAGCCTGCGAACGGTGCGGCGGCATCCTCAAGAGCGACACGATCAGTTTCGGGCAGTCCCTGGTGCCCGAGGTGATCGCGGCCGCCATGCGGGCCGCCGAGCAGTGCGATCTGCTGCTGGCGGTCGGCACGACGCTGGGGGTGTACCCGGTGGCGAACATGGTGCCCCGGGCCAGAGCGAACGGGGCGCGGGTGATCATCCTGAACGGTGAGCCCACCAAGATGGACCGACTCGCCGACGCCGTCGTGTTGGGTGACATCGCCCGGGAGTTGCCGGCACTGGTCGGCTATCCGGTGCACTGAAACCCGACCAACTGCGTAGAGTTTCAGCCATGCCCACGTTCCGAGATCTTCTCGCCGCCGCCAAGGCCGAGATCCGCGAGGTCGACACCGCCGAGGTGCAGCAACGCCTCGACGGTCCCGCCCCGCCGTTGCTGCTCGACGTACGCGAGCCCGACGAGTACGAGCAGGGCGCCATTCCCGGGGCGTTGCACCTGCCCCGCGGCCACCTCGAGGCCCAGATCGAGGCCCGCATCGCCGACAAGAACGCCTCCGTCGTCGTCTACTGCGCCGGTGGGGTGCGCAGCGCCTTCGCCACCAAGACGCTGCAGGACCTGGGGTACGCCGACGCCGTGTCGATGGCGGGAGGGTTCGGCCGCTGGAAGGACGAGGGACGCGCCTGGAGGCTGCCCGTGCAGTTGAGCCCCGACCAGCGCAACCGGTACCAACGGCATCTCCTGCTGCCCGAGGTGGGTGTCGAGGGCCAGGCCACGCTGCTGAGCTCGAAGGTGCTCATGCTGGGGGCCGGGGGTCTGGGTAGCCCCGCTGCGCTGTATCTGGCGGCAGCCGGGGTGGGCACCATCGGCATCGTCGACATGGACGAGGTGGACGCCAGCAACCTGCAGCGCCAGATCCTGCACAACCTCGACCGGGTGGGCGACCGCAAGGTCGACTCGGCGAAGAAGACCCTGACCCTGCTCAATCCCGACGTCGAGGTCGTCACCTACGACACGCGGTTGTCGGCCGACAACATCATGGACATCATCGCCGGATACGACGTGATCGTCGATGGTGCCGACAACTTCCCGTCCCGCTACCTGCTGAACGACGCCAGCGTGAAGTTGGGCATTCCCGTGGTGCACGGGTCGATCTTCCGGTTCGAGGGAATGGTCAGCGTGTTCCACCCGAAGCTGGGCCCCACCTACCGCGACATGGTGCCCGAGCCGCCCCCCGCCGAGTTGGCCCCGTCGTGTGCGGAGGCCGGGGTATTGGGCGTGCTGCCGGGCATCATCGGGTCCATCCAGGCGCTCGAGACGCTGAAGCTGCTGCTGGGTCTGGGTGAGCCGCTCATCGGGCGCATCCTCACGGTCGACACCACGGAGATGTCGTTCCGCACGTTCAACCTGAGACCCGACCCGACCAACGAGGTGACCTGGGCCAACCGCAACCGCATCGTGATCCGCGAGCTCGAAGGCCTGTGCGCCCCCGGCCTCGTCGGCCACTGAGCGCTACAGCGTCTCGCGCGTCTGCATCACCACACCGGCGAGCACCAGGCCCATGCCGGCCAGGTCGCCCCATGACGGGGTCTGGTCGAGGCCAAGGTAGCCGATGACGGTGGCGGTCACGGGCAGCAGCGCCAGCAGTACCGAGAACCGGCGCACCGTGATGCGGCGCAGCACGTGCTGGTCGATGCCGTAGCCGATGGCGCTCGAGAACAGGCCCACAGCCATGCAGGCACCCAGCAGTGACGGTGACGTCCACACCTCGCCGCTGCCGGGTAGGCCCACTGGCGCCAGCACCACGACGGCGAAACCCAGACCCACGCCCAGCCCGGCGACGCCGCGGTCGAGGCCCGCCACCTTGGCGCCCACCACGATGTATGCCGCCCACATGCTGGATGCCGCCAGGATGAACACGAGGCCCAGCGGCTCGTCGCCCAGTTCCAGACCCGACAGCACCACCACGCCGACGGTAGCCAACCCCAGTGCCACGGCGTTGCGCGTCGTGCGGGTGCGGGCGGCCGCCACAGCGATCGGCCCGATGAACTCGATGGTGACGCCCTTGCCCAGCGGCAGCCGTTCGATGGCCAGGTAGAAGAACGTGTTCATGAGCGCCGTGGCCACGCCGAACACCGCCGCCGCCTTCAGCTCGGCGGTGGTCCACCGCCCGCCTCGCAGCAGCCGCGGGGCCGCAACCGCCAGCAGTGCCACGGCCGCACCCAACACCCGGAACCAGGCGACGGTGGCCGGTGCCACGTCGTCGAACAGGTTGACGGCGATCACGGCGCCTACGTACTGGGCGACGGCCGAGACGACGAACAGGGCCTCGGGGGGAGCGGCGCTCAGTCGAACAGCTCCGGGTCGGTGTGGCAGATCTCCTGCCACAGGGGCTGGAAGCTGAACCACCCGGCCTGGTGGAACCCCGTCATCTGGGCGGTGTAGCGGGCGTACTCGTCGCAGATCGGGTGGGGTTGGCCAGCCGCCATGGCGGCCAACTGCGCCTGGCAGCTGCGTTCCATCGAGATGAACCAGAACGCCGCTTCCTCCACCGTCTGCCCCACGGTGAACAGGCCGTGGTTCTGGTGGATGGCTGCCTTGCCGGTGGGGAACTTCGCCGCCATTTCGCGGCCGGCCTCCAACTCGAACACGACGGCCCCACCTTGTTCGGTGATCACCACGTGGTCCTCGTAGAAGATGCAGGCGTCCTGGGTGAGGGGCGCCAACGGAATGCCGAGCGACGAGAACGCCTTGCCGTACACGGAATGGGCGTGGGCGGCGGCCACCACATCGGGCCGGGCCTGGTGGATGGCGCTGTGGATCACGAACGCGGCCCGGTTCACGGGGGCCGAGCCGTGCACGACGTCGCCCTGGTGGTTCACCAGCAGCAGATCGCTCGAGCGGATGTGGCGAAAACTCATGCCGAAGGGGTTCACCCAGAAGTGGTCGGGCCGTTCGGGGTCGCGCACGGTGATGTGCCCGGCCACGCCCTCACCGAAGCCGAGTCGCCCGAAGACGCGCAGCGCTCCGGCCAGCGTCGCCTTGCGGTGCGCACGCTCGGCGTCGAGGCTGTCGAAGGTGGGTGGCGAGTACTGCACGGTGACCATACGGCTCAGGTTACGCCCCGGGCGATGGGCCATCATGAACGCGTGAACTTCGAGATCCGACCTCCCGATCTGGCCCCGCCCGCCGCCGAGTATGCGCATGCCGTGCTGTCGCGCGGCGCCGAGCGCCTGCTCCACACCTCGGGCATCGTGCCCACCCGTCTGGACGGCACCGTGCCCGACACCCTCGAGGACCAGGTGGCCCAGGTGTGGCACAACATCGCCGCCATCGTGCGGTCGGCCGACCTGGTGTTGACCGACCTGGTGTCGATCACCACCTACGTCGTGGTGGGGGAACCGTTGGGTCCGGTGATGGCCGGGCGCGACGCCGCCCTGCAGGGCCACCGGGTCGCCAGCACGCTGCTCACGGTCCCGGCGTTGGCGCAACCGTCGTGGAAACTGGAGATCGCGGCGGTGGCCGCCCGCTGACTCAACTCAGGTGGCGGATGGCGAGCGGCGGCCGCTCGGGCACCGCCACCTCGTGGGTGGCCCAACCCAGGTACACGAGGGCGATGATCTCGGTGCCCTCGTCGAATCCGCACCACTGGGCCACGGGCGCAGAGGCGCCTTTGGGGCAACTCGACCAGTACGACGCCAGATCTGCCGCCGTCGCCGCCAGCAGGAGGTTCTGCACGGCGGCGGCGGTGGCATCTCGGTTCTCGACCGATCGCAGGGGACTGTCGCCGGGGGCGCTGCCCACCACCAGGGTGGCCGGCGTGCGTCCGTATTTGGTGCGAGTCTTGGCCACCCGGGCCGGGTCGTCCCCTCGCGCTGCCATGGCCTCGGCGGCCACGTCGCCCAACTCCCATCGGGCGTCACCCGTCACCGACGCGAAACGCCACGGCCAGGTGCGCTTGTGACACGGCGCCCACGTGGCGGCCTCACACAGCCGCTCGATCAGTTCCGCGGGTACGTCACGGTCGGGCTCGACCTTCATGGACGTGCGACGCGAGCGGATCACGTCGGTCACGGTGTCGAAGCGCGAATGGGCCATGGTCACCTCAGTCGTTGGCGTGGAGAGCGGCGTTCAGCCCACCCCACGTACCCGACCGGGGCAGTGCCTCGACGGCCCCGGTCTGGCTGTGGCGGCGGAACAACATGTTGCTGACGCCCGACAAGTCGAGCGCCTTGGTCACCTCACCGTCGGGCAGGCGCACGCGCGTGCCGGCCGTCAGGTACAACCCGGCCTCGAGGACGCAGTCGTCGCCCAAGGCGATGCCCAGGCCACTGTTGGCCCCGAGCAGGCAGCGTTCGCCCAGGGAGATCACCTGTGTGCCACCGCCCGACAGGGTGCCCATGATCGAGGCGCCACCGCCGATGTCGGTGCCGTCACCAACGACCACCCCGGCCGAGATGCGACCCTCGACCATCGAGGCGCCCAGGGTGCCGGCGTTGAAGTTGCAGAACCCTTCGTGCATGACCGTGGTGCCCGGCGCCAGGTGGGCGCCCAGTCGCACCCGGTTGGCGTCGGCGATGCGCACGCCGGGCGGCACGACGAAGTCGGTCATGCGGGGGAACTTGTCGACTCCGTGAACGTTCAGCACGTCGCCCCGACGGCGAAGCGCCACGCGGGTGGCGTCGACCCGGTCCACGGGCACCGCGCCCAGGTTGGTCCACGCCACGTTGGTCAGCAGACCGAAGGCGCCGTCCAGGTTCAGCGTGCGCGGCCGGGCCAGGCGGTGCGACAGCAACTGCAGGCGCAGGTACACGTCGGAGGCATCGGCGGGGGCGGCGTCGGTGTCCACGACGGTGCGGACCCGCTTCAGGGTGACGCCGCGTCGCTCGTCGACGCTCACCGGGCCGTGGCCGGCATCGAGGGCGCTCATCGCCGGTGGGCGGTCGCCCCAGCCCAGTTCGGCGTACCACGTGTCCAGCACGGTCCCGTCCTCGGTCAGCGTGGCCAGGCCGTGACCCCAGGCAGCGGGCATCAGAGCACCTCCGGTCGCAGGGTGGGGAACAAGATGACGTCCTTGATGGTGTGGACCCCTGACAGCAACATGACCACACGGTCCATGCCGATACCCAGACCGCCCGTGGGCGGCATGCCGTACTCGAGCGCCCTCAGGTAGTCCTCGTCGATGCTGGCCCGTTCGGCGTCGCCGGCGTCCTTGGCCGCCTGCTCCTGTTCGAAGCGGACGCGCTGCTCGACCGGATCGTTCAACTCGCTGTAGCCGTTGGCCAGCTCTCGCGCTCCCGCGAACAACTCGAACCGTTCGGTCAGGTGCGCATCGTGCCGGTCCACGCGGGCCAGTGGCGAGATCTCCACCGGGTGCCCGGTGACGAAGGTGGGTTCGACCAGGGTGGCCTCGGCCGTCGCCTCGAACAGTTCCTCGATCAACTTGCCCGAACCCCAACGCGGGTCCCACTTCACCCCGTGGTCCTCGGCCAGCCCCCGCAGGGCGCTCACCGGCTGCGAGGGATGGACCTCGACTCCGGTGGCCTGCGACACCAGGTCCACCATGCGCCGCCGCGGCCACGGCCGGTCGAGTTCGCACCGCTGCACCGTGCCATCGGGTGCGGGAATCTCCACCTCGGTGGTGCCGATGGCGTCGCGGGCGGCGGTGACGATGAGCTCCTCGGTGATCGCCATCACCTCGCTGTAGTCGGAGAAGGCCTGGTACAGCTCCATCATCGTGAATTCGGGGTTGTGACGGGTCGAGATGCCCTCGTTGCGGAAGACGCGACCGATCTCGAACACTCGCTCCATACCGCCCACGATCAGACGCTTCAGATGTAGTTCGAGGGCGATGCGCAGGTAGAGGCGCTGGTCGAGCGCGTTGTGATGTGTGAGGAACGGCCGGGCGTGGGCACCCCCGGCCTCCATGTGCAGCACCGGTGTCTCGACCTCGACGAAGCCGTGCCCGGCCAGCGTGCGCCGGAAACTCGCCACCACGGCGTGGCGCACCTCGAAGGCCCGCCGGGCCTCCGCGTTCACGATCAGGTCGGCATAGCGCTGCCGGTAGCGGGTGTCGGGGTCGGTCAGGCCGTGCCATTTGTCGGGCAGTGGCCGAACGGCCTTGGCCAGCAGGTCGAGGCGGGTGACCTTCACCGACAGTTCGCCGCTGCGGGTGGTCATCACCGAACCGTACGCACCCACCCAGTCGCCCAGATCGAGGTGCCCCGCCTCGGCGAAGGCGTCGTCGCCCAGCACGGCCTTCGAGATGAACAACTGCACTTCGCCCGATCGGTCGCGCATGGTGGCGAAGATCAACTTGCCCTGTTCGCGCCGCAGCATCACGCGGCCGGCAACAGCCACCTCGGCGCCGGTCTCGGCGCCCGGCTCCAGGCCACCCCACGTGGTTCGCAGGTCGGCCAGCGAGTGCGTGCGGTCGAAGCGATACGGGTACGGCTCGAGACCCGCCGTTCGCAGGTCGTCGACGCGCCTCAGGCGGCGGGCCCGTTCGTCGTCGAAGGTCACGAGGACGACACGGTACCGGTTCACACCGGCGCAGCGCGACCCGATACGTTCACCCGTCGTGATTCGTCGCATGGTGGTGGCCGTCGTGGTCGCTCTCGCAGCCTCGGCGCCTGTCGCCACGGCCGCCCACGGCAGTACGGCGCCCGCCGTGCCCACCGAGCAGGCGGTACGCATGGCGGCCCGCGTGCGCACCGAGGTCGATGTGGTGCGGGTGTTCGACATCGGTGATCTCGACTCCTCCACCGAGGACCTGGCCCACCGGGCGGCGTACCTGGCGGGGGCGGCGTCGGCGACCGGTCGCAGTGGCACGTTCAGCGTCACCGGGTTGCGTCGGCGGGGCCGCACCGTGCAGGCGGCTCCGCCGGGCTGGGTCTACCCCGTCTCCTACAGCATGGTGAACCCCGACGTCGCCACCCCTCTGATGGGCGGACGCGTGGGGGGCATCCTGGGGTGGGGTGGCATCGTCATGTCGACCACCGGCGCCCAGTTGCGCCAGGCACAGGTCGGGGACTCGCTCACGGTGGTCGCCACCGATGGCCGCAGCGTCGATCTGCTGATCGCCGCCATCGTCGACGACGCCGTCACCGGTGGCAGCGAGGTGCTGATCAGTCCCTCGACCGGCCTGTCGCTGGGCAGATCGCGGGCCTCACATGTCGTCATCTGGAACCCTCGTTCACGGAGCGCCCTCGATACCGCCCTGCGTTCAGTGGGTCTCGAGGGGCGTCACGAGACGCGGATCAGGCGCAGTTGGGACCCACCGGACCCGGACCTCACGCTGGGTCTCGGCGCCACCAAACTGGCCCTGGGGGAGTTCGCCTACCAGGTCACGCCCGAGGGCGACGTCGTGATCGACCCCGCCTGGGTCGCCTCCAACATCAGCGGTGGGGGCGCGCGTACCGAGTTCCAGGCGATCGGCGTGGTTGCGGCTTGCCATGTGACCATCCGGGCGGCGCTGCAGTCGGCACTGCGCGAGATCGCCGAGGCGGGTCTGGCGGGAGCGTTCGACCTGGGAAACACCAACCAGTACGGCGGTTGCTTCGTGCAGCGGTTCAACCGCATCGGGGGCGCCGTCGGCGGCTCGTTGTCGCGCCACACCTGGGGTATGGCCTTCGACATGAACACGACCACCAACGCCCAGGGCACGGTGCCGCAGTTGGACTGCCGGATCGTTCGCATCTTCCGCCGCCACGGCTTCGCCTGGGGTGGCAACTTCACGCGGCCCGACGGGATGCACTTCGAATGGGTGGGCGAGCGACGCGATCAACTCGCCTATCCGTCGCGCTACTGCCCAAACGTCATCGAACCGGAGCCGACCGAATCCGTGCCCCGTGGCTAGCCTGGGGCCGTGTCGATCCGCTTCGTGATCATCGGCGGCGGCCCCGCCGGACATACCGCTGCCACGCACGCGGCGCGCCTCGGGGCGCAGGTGACCGTGGTCGAGCGCGACATCATCGGCGGCGCCGCCCATCTGCTCGACTGCATCCCGTCCAAGACGATGATCGCCACCGGCGGTGCCATGACGTTCAGCCGCCGTCTGGCGGGTATGGGCCTGGAACGCCTCGACGCCGAAGTGGACGTCGAGGGTCTGACCGATCGCATCGCGAACATCAAGCAACATCTGTCGGCCAGCACCACGCAGTTGCTCGAGAGCCAGGGCGTTCGTCTGATCCGGGGCACGGGTCGCTTCCTGGGTCCCCATGAGGTGGAGGTCCGCTCGCTCGAGGGTGTCGAGGTGCTGACCGCCGATGCCGTCCTGGTGGCCACCGGGTCCCGGCCCCGGATCCCCGACTGGTGCCATCCCGACGGTCAGCGCATCCTGACCACCCGTGACTGCTACCCGCCCACGGTGTTCCCGGCCAGCGTGTGCGTGGTGGGCTCGGGGGTCACCGGCGTCGAGTTCGTGCACATGTTCTCGTCGTTCGGAGCGCAGGTCACCCTCGTGGTCAGCCGCCAGCAGGTGCTGCCCGGCAAGGATCCCGAGGTGGCGGCCGTCCTGGAGGAGGACTTCCTGCGACGGGGGGTGCGCCTGCTCAAGGGGGCCCGGGCCACGTCCATCGAGCGCATCGACGACGGGGTCGAGGTGCGCTGCGACGACGGCCGGGTGGTGCGTGCCAGTCATGCCGTACTGGCCATCGGCTCGGTACCCAACAGCGACGGACTGGATCTGGCGGCGGCCGGTGTGCAGGTCGAGGGCGACTACGTGCCCATCAACCATCACTGCCAGAGCAACGTGCCCCACGTCTATGCCGCCGGCGACGTCAGCGGCAAGTTGCCCCTGTCGTCGGTGGCGTCCATGCAGGGCCGCAAGGTCGCCGAGCACGTCATGGGCCTTCATGCGCGCCAGCACCGGCACCTCGACTACGACAAGGCGGCCTCGGCGATCTTCACCGAGCCCGAGATCGCCGATGTGGGCCTGGCCGAGGCCGAGGCGTTCGCCGTCGGACGCAAGATCCGCGTGACCAAGGTGCCGTTCTCGGCGACGCCCAAAGCACTGATCAACGCCGACTCTCGGGGTTTCGTGAAGATCATCTCCGACCCCGCCACCGGCGTGGTCCTGGGCGGTTCGATCGTGGGTCGCCATGCTGCCGAACTGATCAGCGTCATCGCCCTCGCCGTCACCGCCAATCTCCGCGTCACCGACATCGTGGAGAGCCTGTTGGTGCATCCCGCACTGTCCGAAGCACTGGCGGAGGCCGCCGAATGATGCCCGAGTTCCCCACCGAGCCCGCTGATCAGGTTGGCGTCGGCCCGCAACCCGCACCGCTGCTCAAGCGGATCGGTGCGTTCCTCATCGACCAGGTGCTGCTCTTCGGTGTGGTCATCGGCCTGACCGTTGCCACGGGTATCGACGCCGGCGAGGTCACCGATGCCGAGGCGAACGCGGTCCTCGCCGTGAGCCTGATCGGTGTGGCGCTCAGTATCACGTATCACACGGTGTCGATCGCCCGCTTCGGCCGCACCCTGGGCAAAGCCCTGCTGGGCCTGCGGGTGGTGGCGATGCCCGACGGTCGCCCCGTCGCCTGGTCCTATGCGGCGCTGCGGGCACTGGTGCCGTCGGCGGCGGTGTTGTTGCCGGTGGTGGGAAACCTGGCCGGACTCGCCGTCTACCTGTGGGCGGTGTTCGACAAGCGCCGCCAGGGTTTGCACGACAAGTTGGCCGGCACCCTGGTGGTGGCGGCGGGGTCAGCGTCCTGACGGACTGGTTCGCAGCGTGAGGCGGGCGGCCCTCGCCAGTCGAGACGCCATCTCGTCGTGACCCTCACGCACCAGTCCCACCGTGACGCGTACGTGGTCGTGCGCCAGGCCCGCCACCCCGAACGGGCTTCCCGGCGCAACGGCGATCCCCTGTGATGCGAGCGTCACCAGTGCCGTGCGTTCGTCGGTCACCGGGACCCACAGGTTGATGCCGTCGGTACCCGTCGTGGGTACCCCGCGGTCGCGCAGCGACTCGGCGACGGCGTGCCGCCGCTGGTGGTAGGTGGCCCGGGCGTGGCTCACGCAGTCCCTGACGCTCTGGTCACCGAGCAGCTCGACGAGCACCGCCTGCAGGATGCGCGAGGACCAGCCGGGGCCGAGCATCCGGCGCACCGACAGTCGTTCCACCACCTCACCCGCACCGCCCACCGCCGCCAGGCGCAGATCGGGTCCGTGCGACTTCGAGAACGAGTGGATGTGCACCACCTGATGCGGAAGGTGTCGGCCGAGGCTCAGCGCCGGGGTGTGGGCGATATCGCCGGAATGGTCATCCTCGACGATCAGCACGTTCGCCCCCCGGGGGTGGGTGCGTATCACCGTGGCCAGTTCGCGCAGTCGGGCCGGCGTGGTGGACACCCCAGTGGGGTTCTGGGCGCGCGGTTGCACGTGCCAGAGAACGGGCGCCCTCTCCAGGGCGTCGGCGAGCGAGTTCGGCGTGACACCCCGCTCGTCGAGTTCGACGGGTACGACCTCGGCCCCCAGCAGTTCGAGCAGATCGAGCAGTGGAGGGAAACAGGGCTGCTCGACGATCACGCGATCTCCGAAGCGTACGACGTCGGTGGTCACGCGGTCGATGGCATCAAGGGCGCCGTCGACCACGGTGATCGCCTCCGGTTCGAAGGGCCAGCGATCGCGGAGCAGTTCCTCGAGGTCGGGCAGGACCGGCCGGTCCTGGTAACTGGTGGTCAGGGGATACCTCGCCACCCGACCCGCCACGATGGCGACATCGGGCAGGAGATCGGGGTCGGGAACACCTGTCGACAGATCGAGTAGGGCTCCCAGGCCCATCTCGGCGACGACCCGGTAGCGGCGGGCGCCGGGCAGCATGCGGCCCGATGCCACGAAGGTGCCGTTGCGCCCCTGCGTGTCGAGGAGGCCCGCCCGCAACAGTTGGCTCCACGCCGCGCTGACCGTGGTGGGGCTCACCCGCACGGCACGGGCCAACGAACGAACGGTCGGTAGTTGCGTTCCGGGTGCCAGTTCGCCGCTGGCGATCAGGCGGCCGAGTGCACCCGCCAGGTCGCGCGCCGAACGCATGGGCGCCTCGCCGAGCACTCCCGACATTCGCGTCGCCAACGCCGCAGCGTGGGACCCTGCGCTCCCGACGACCCCCTGACACCTGTGCACTGTGGCTTCATGTACGTGTAACAGACCGTGACAAAACGCCCACTGTTCCACCAAAGACCGTCCGGTTACCATCGCTCCACCTGACCCGAAGGGTCAGCCGATCATCGAGGGAAAGGTCGGTCATGGCCGAAATGGTCCGTGCAGCGCTCGTCCAGACCCGCTGGACCGGTGACAAGGAGTCCATGATCCAGGCCCACGAGGCCTACGCCCACGAGGCTGCGGCACAGGGTGCCCAGGTCATCTGCTTCCAGGAGCTGTTCTACGGGCCCTACTTCTGCCAGGTGCAGGACGCCGCCTACTACGACTACGCCGAGGCGGTGCCCGAGGGGCCCATCACGCAGCGTTTCGCCGCTCTCGCCAGGGAACTGGGCATGGTCATGGTGCTGCCCATGTACGAACGTGAGCAGGCGGGCGTGCTGTACAACACGGCGGCGGTGATCGACGCCGACGGCTCGTACCTGGGCAAGTACCGAAAGACGCACATTCCACAGGTGAAGGGCTTCTGGGAGAAGTTCTACTTCCGTCCCGGCAATCTGGGTTACCCGATCTTCGACACCGCCGTCGGCCGTATCGGCGTCTACATCTGCTACGACCGCCACTTCCCCGAGGGTTGGCGAGCGCTGGGCCTAGCGGGGGCGAAGATCGTCTTCAACCCGTCGGCCACCAGCCGCGGCCTCTCGGCGTACCTGTGGCAGCTGGAACAACCGGCGTCGGCGGTGGCCAACGAGTACTACGTGGGCGCCATCAATCGCATCGGCGTGGAGAACCTCGGCGACAACGACTTCTACGGGCAGACCTACTTCGTGAACCCGAGGGGGCAGTTCGTGGGCGAGGTCGCCAGCACCTACGACCCGGAGCTGGTCATCCGCGACCTCGACATGGGCCTGCTGGACCAGGTGCGGGAGCAGTGGGCCTTCTACCGCGATCGCCGTCCCGACATGTACGGCCCTCTCACCGACGCCTGATCCAGCGAAAGGTTGCCATGGCTCGCATCCTCATCAAGAACGGCACGGTCGTCTCGACCACCGGTGCCACGCCGCACGACGTCCTCATCGAGGGCGAGACGGTCGTCGCCCTCGGACAACCCGGTTGGTTCGCAGGCAGCGAACCGGGTTGCGATCGGGTGATCGACGCCACGGGCCAGTACGTCATCCCGGGTGGGGTGGACGTGCACACCCACATGGAACTCCCCTTCGGCGGCACCAACGCCTCGGACACGTTCGAGACGGGGACGACGGCGGCGGCCTGGGGCGGGGTCACCACCATCGTGGACTTCGCCGTGCAGCGTGCGGGGGAGGACGTCCAGGCGGGACTGGCCGAATGGCACCGCAAGGCCGACGGTAACTGCGCCATCGACTACGGCTTCCACCAGATCATCGGCGGGGTCGATGAGCAGTCGCTGGCGGCCATGCGATACCTGGTCGACCACGAGGGCGTCACCAGTTTCAAGCTGTTCATGGCCTATCCGGGTGTGTTCTACAGCGATGACGGCCAGATTCTGAAGGCCATGCAGACGGCGGGCGACACGGGCTCGATGATCATGATGCACGCCGAGAACGGCATCGCCATCGACGTGCTGGTGGCACAGGCGTTGGCCCGGGGCCAGACCGACCCGGTGTTCCATTCGCTCACCCGCCCGTCGCCTCTCGAGGCCGAGGCCACGCATCGAGCCATCGTGCTCAGCCGAGTGGCGGGGAACGTGCCGTTGTACATCGTGCACATGTCGGCCGGCGACGCTCTGGAAGAGGTCGCTGCGGCTCGTCACCATGGTCTGAACGTGTTCGCCGAGACCTGTCCGCAGTATCTGTGGCTCACGCTCGAGGAGACCCTCGGCCTCCCCGGGTTCGAGGGCTCGAAGTGGGTGTGCAGCACTCCGGTTCGCTCGGCGACCAACGACCCCCACTGGGGCGGCCTGCACGGGCACGGTCATCAGGCCGATCTGTGGCGCGGTCTGCGCATGAACGAGCTCGCCGTGGTGTCCACCGATCACTGCCCCTTCTGCTTCAAGGACCAGAAGGAACTGGGATTAGGTGACTTCTCGAAGATCCCCAACGGCATCGGCGGCGTCGAGCACCGTATGGAACTGATCTACCAGGGTGTGGTGAAGGGCGAACTGTCGCTGCAACGGTGGGTGGAGACCTGTTGCACCACCCCGGCCCGCATGTTCGGCATGTATCCCCGCAAGGGCATCGTCGCTCCGGGCAGCGATGCCGACATCGTGATCTGGGACCCGCACCGCCAGACCCGTATCGGGGTGAAGGATAAGCACCACATGAACATGGACCATTCGGCCTATGAAGGCTTCGTGGTCGACGGCAAGGTCGACACGGTGCTGTCGCGCGGTTCGGTGATCGTCGAGAACGACACCTTCGTGGGCCGCACCGGCCACGGCCAGTACGTGCGGCGTGGCCTGTCTCAGTACCTCGTGTGAACCAGGAGAACCCATGAAGCGCATCAGTCACTGGATCGACGGTCAGATCGTCGAATCGCGTTCCGGCCGCGTGGGCCCGGTGTTCGACCCCGCCACCGGAGAGATCCAGGCCGAGGTGGCCTTCGCATCGACCGATGAGGTCGACCGCGCCGTCGCCGTGGCCAAGGCCGCGTTCCCGGCTTGGCGCTCCACCAATCTCTCCCGACGTGCAGAGATCATGTTCCACCTGCGCGAGTTGGTCGATGCCAACCGCAAGGAGATCGCCACCCTGCTGACCAAGGAGCACGGCAAGGTGCTGTCGGACGCCCTGGGCGAGGTGGCCCGCGGTCTCGAGAACATCGAGTTCGCGTGCGGTGTGCCGAATCTGCTCAAGGGTGGCTACAGCGAGCAGGCCGCCTCGGGGGTCGACGTCTACTCGATCCGCCAGCCCTTGGGTGTGGTGGCCGGGATCACCCCGTTCAACTTCCCCGCCATGGTGCCCATGTGGATGTTCGCCAACGCCTTGGCGTGCGGTAACACCTTCGTGCTCAAGCCCAGCGAGAAAGACCCCTCGGCGTCGCTGTTCCTGGCTGAACTCATCAAACAGGCGGGCCTTCCCGATGGTGTGCTGAACGTGGTGCAGGGCGACCGTGTGGCCGTGGAGCGCCTGCTCGAGCATCCGGACATCTCGGCGATCAGCTTTGTCGGGTCCACCCCTGTCGCCCGCTCCATCTACGAGACGGGCACCCGTCACGGCAAGCGTGTGCAGGCCCTCGGCGGCGCCAAGAACCACATGCTGGTGCTTCCCGATGCCGACCTCGACATGGCGGCCGACGCTGCGGTCAGCGCTGCCTACGGCTCGGCCGGCGAGCGGTGCATGGCCATCTCGGTGGTCCTCGCCGTGGACAGCATCGCCGACGAACTGGTCGCCAAGATCGCCGCCCGCGCCCCCGGCATCAGGGTGGGCCCCGGTTCGGACCCGACCTCGGAGATGGGCCCCCTGATCACCCGGGAGCACCGCGACAAGGTCGCCACCTATGTGGCGGGTGCGGCGCAGGAGGGAGCGAACCTGGTGGTCGACGGTCGCGAGGGGGTGCCGGGTGACGGTTTCTTCCTCCGCCCGTCGCTGATCGATGCCGTGCGGCCCGGCATGGCCTGCTACGACGACGAGATCTTCGGCCCGGTGCTCTCGGTGGTCCGTGTGGCCACCTACGAGGAGGGCCTGGGCCTGATCAACGCCAACCAGTTCGGCAACGGCACCGCTCTGTTCACCCGTGACGGTGGTGTGGCCCGCCAGTTCCAGTTCGATGTGAACGTGGGCATGGTGGGGATCAACGTGCCCATCCCCGTACCGGTGTCGTACTACAGCTTCGGGGGGTGGAAGGCGAGCCTGTTCGGCGACCAGCACATGTACGGGCCCGAGGGCATCAACTTCTACACGCGCAGCAAGGTCGTCACCTCCCGTTGGCCCGATCCGCGCACCAGCAGCGTGGATCTCGGATTCCCCCAGAACCGCTGACGGGGAGAAGCGAGCGTTCGTGGACATCGGCGTCGTCCTGCAGACCACACCACCGAGCGCGCGCGTCGTCGACTTGGCGCGCCGTGCGGAGTCGTACGGCTTCAGCCACGTGTGGACCTTCGACAGCCACATCCTGTGGCAGGAGCCCTACGTGATCTACAGCCAGATCCTCGCCGCCACGCGCAACGTGGTGGTGGGCCCCATGGTCACCAACCCGGCCACCCGCGACTGGACCGTGACGGCCAGCGTGTTCGCCACCCTCAACGAGATGTTCGGCAACCGCACGGTGATCGGTATCGGGCGGGGCGACTCGGCCGTGCGGGTCACCAACGGCAGTCCCACCACACTGGCGGTGTTGCGCGACTCCATCCACGTCATCCGCGAACTCGCCAACGGGCGAGGTGTCGAGTACCGCGGAAACACCATCCGGTTCCCCTGGGCCGGACGCAGTTCGTGCGAAGTCTGGGTGGCGGCCTACGGGCCCAAGGCACTGGCCCTCACCGGTGAGGTGGGTGACGGGTTCATCCTGCAACTCGCCGATCCCGACATCACAGCATGGACCATCGACGCCGTGCGGCGGGCGGCAGCGGCGGCAGGCCGCGACCCCGACTCGGTGACGATCTGCGTGGCCGCACCGGCCTACGTGAGCGACGGTACCGATGCGTCGCTGGCCCACGCCCGCGATCAGGTGAGGTGGTTCGGCGGCATGGTGGGCAACCACGTCGCCGACATCGTGGCCCGATACGGCACCTCGGGCGCCGTGCCGGCCGCACTCACCGACTACATCGCCGGTCGCACGGGCTACGACTACAACCAGCACGGCCAGGCGGGTAACGAGCACACGTCGTTCGTGCCCGACGACATCGTCGACCGCTTCTGCATCGTGGGTCCCGTCGCCGAGCACGTGCGCCGGCTCGAGGCACTGCGCGAACTGGGGGTCCATCAGTTCGCCGTCTACCTGCAGCACGATGCCAAGGACGCCACCCTTGAGGCCTACGGGGAGCATGTCATCCCTGCCCTGGCCGACACGGTGGTGGCGAAGTCGTGAACACCGCTGCCGCTGTCCGACCGAGATGGCGCCGTGGGGCGAGGCGCAGTGTCATGTTCACCGTGTCGCTGTTGCTGGTCGCCGTGGCCTGGGAGTCGTACAAGCTCGCCGGACCGGCCGACGGGGGCAGCCTGCTCGGTTGGCGTGTGCTGCCCCGCGCCAACGACCGAGCGATGCCGCACGTGTGGGACATGGTGGCGCGTCTCGCCGACCCCGAGCGCCGCGGGTCCGACACCACGGTGGCGCAGGTGGTGCTTTCGGGAACGTGGTACTCGCTGCGGCTCGTGCTGGTCGGCTTCGCGCTCGGCACGCTCGTGGGGTTCGGACTCGCCGTGCTCATGGCGCGTTTCCGGTTGGTCGAGCGGGGCCTGCTGCCGTACCTGGTCGTCTCCCAGACCGTCCCGCTGATCGCCCTGGCGCCCCTGGTGGTGGCCTGGGGCGGCCGGGTGTCGATCGGTGGCTGGGTGTGGCCGCGCTGGCTGTCCGCCTCGGTCATCGGGGCTTTCCTGGCGTTCTTCCCCGTCGCCGTCGCCGCGCTGCGCGGTCTGTCGTCGGCGTCGCGGGCGTCGCTGGAGCTCATGGAGAGCTATGCCGCCACCTGGTGGCAGACGTTCCGACGACTGCGACTGCCGTCGAGCGTTCCCGCCCTGGTGCCGGGGCTGCGCCTGGCGGCTTCGGCCTCGGTGGTGGGGGTGGTGGTCGCCGAGATCTCGACCGGTCTGCGGGGCGGGGTGGGCCGCCTGATCATCGAGTACGGCCGTCAGACCACGAGCGATCCGGCCAAGGTGTACACGGCGGTGTTCGGTGCCGCAGTGCTGGGTCTCATGATGGCGGGCCTCGTGGGCGTGCTCGACCTGGTGCTGTCGCCCCACCGGCGGGCGGAGGTGGCATCGTGAACGCCGTCGACGTCGGCAGCGTGTCGATGATCTTCGGCGACGGGGCCTCGCGGGTCGAGGCGCTCGTCGACGTGAACCTCGGCGTCGCGCAGGGTTCGTTTGTGTCGCTCATCGGACCGTCGGGCTGCGGCAAGTCGACGGTGCTGCGCCTCATCGCCAACCTGCTCGAGCCCACTCGGGGCGAGATTCGCGTGCAGGGCAAGCCGGCCAGGCAGTCCCGGCTCGACCAGGACTACGGCATGGCCTTTCAGCACGCAGGACTGTTCGACTGGCGCACGGTCACCAAGAACATCGAGCTGCCGCTCGAGTTGAAGGGGTGGGATCGTGCCACCCGCCGCGAGCGGGCGCTCGAGATGCTCGAACTGGTGCGCTTGCCCGAATTCGCCGGCCACTACCCGTGGCAGTTGTCGGGCGGCATGCAGCAGCGAGTGGCAATCGCCCGCGCCTTGGCGGCGCGGCCAACACTGCTGCTCATGGACGAGCCGTTCGGGGCGCTCGACGAGATGACCCGCGAGCACATGCAGGCCGAGTTGCTGCGCATCTGCCGCGAGACCGGGACCTCGGTGGTGTTCGTCACCCACTCCATCCCCGAGGCCGTCTACCTGTCCGACCACGTGGTGGTCATGTCGCCGCGCCCAGGCCGCATCACGGCGACGATCGAGGTGGACCTCGGCGATCGCCAGGGCGACGACACCCGCGAGGCGGACGAGTTCTACAAGAAGATCACCGAAGTGCGAGAGGCGCTGCGCTCCGATCGTGGTGAGCACCCCACGGGCGTCGAGGACCGATGAGGCGGGTGACCCGCGTCTTCGTGCCCGTGCTGTTCGGCGCCGCGTTCTTCGGTGCCTGGGAGGCGTTGGTGCGAGGCCTCGACCTGAAGCCCTACTTCCTCGTGGCCCCGTCGACCATCGCCGAGCAGTTCGGGTCCAGTTGGTCGCTGGTGTGGCGTTCCATGAAGGTGTCGGGCGGCAACGCCCTGGCGGGCCTGCTCATCGGCACGGGTCTGGGGATCGCCGTCAGCCTGGTCACCAGTCGGTTTCGCCTGCTCCACGAACTGGTCACGCCGTTGGCCGTCGCCCTCAACGCCATCCCGATCTTCGTACTGGTGTCGGTGTTCAACAACATGTTCGCCATCACCAGCGAGGTGCCGCGTCGACTCATGGTGACCCTGGTCGTGTACTTCGTGGTGTTGGTGAACGTCACGCGGGGCCTGGTGCAGGTCGACCGCTTGCACATGGAACTGATGCGTTCCTACGCCGCCTCCGACTGGCAGGTGCTTCGGCGGGTGCGCATACCCAATGCCGTTCCCTATCTGTTCACCGCACTCAAGATCGCCGCTCCCGTCGCCGTGATCACGGCGTTCGTGTCCGAGTACTTCGGAGGTTCCCAGAACGGATTGGGCAGTGCGATCGCTCGCAGCATCGCCGCCTCCCGCAACGACCAGGCCTGGGCCTATGTGGCCGGAGCATGCCTGCTGGGGCTCACCTTCTACCTGATCTCCACTCTGTTGGAGACCGTCGCCACGCCAGGTGGTGCCGGCAAACGACCGGCGGGTCGTTCATGACGCGCCGCGACATACCAGCGGGACACCCACTGGGGGAGGAACCAACACCATGAAACACGCCATCACATCCCGGCGGCTCCGAGCCGTCGTCGGTGGTGCGGTTGCGCTCTCGCTCGTCCTCGCCGCCTGCGGTGACGACGATGACAGCGCTTCGGACACCACGGCGGCACCCGCGACCACGCAGGCTCCCGCCGAACCGGCCGAGTGCACCACACCCGATACGGTCCGCCTGCAGTTGCAGTGGTTCACGCAGGCGCAGTTCGCCGGCTACTACGCCGCTGTCGACAAGGGCTTCTACGCCGACCAGTGCCTCGACGTGCAGATCCTCGAAGGGGGCGTCGACATCGTGCCCCAGACGCAATTGGCCAACGGCGACGCCGACTTCGCCATCGCCTGGGTGCCCAAGGCCCTGCAGAGTCGCGAAGCAGGTGCCGACATCGTGAACATCGCCCAGGTGTTCCAGCGTTCGGGAACCCTCCAGGTTTCGTTCAAGGACAAGGGCATCACCACGCCGGCCGACTTCGCCGGCAAGAAGATCGGCAACTGGGGCTTCGGCAACGAGTACGAGGTGTTCGCCGCCATCACCGAGGTCGGTCTCGACCCGGCGACCGACGTGGAACTGGTGGCCCAGCAGTTCGACATGGAGGCGTTGCTCGCCGGTGACATCGACGCCGCCGAAGCCATGACCTACAACGAGTACGCCCAGGTGCTCGAGGCCGAGAACCCGGAGACGGGGGAGTTGTACCAGCCCGAGGACTTCAACGTGATCTCCTATGAGGAGGTCGGCGTCGGCATGCTGCAGGATGCCATCTGGGCGAGCGGCGCCCGGTTGGCGTCGGATCCCGCCTACCGCGACATCGCCGTGCGCTTCGTGGCTGGTTCGCTGGAGGGCTGGGTGCACTGCCGTGACAACGTCGAGGAGTGCCGCGACATCGTGGTCGCCTCCGGCTCGCAGTTGGGCAACAGCCATCAACTGTGGCAGATGAACGAGGTCAACAAGCTGATCTGGCCGGCCGCCAACGGCGTTGGCTACATCGACCAGGCTGCCATTGACCGCACCATCTCCATCGCCCAGGGAACCAAGAACCTCGACGGCGCCACGGTGCTGACGAAGGCCCCCGAGGGCGAGTACGCCACCAACAGCGTGCTCGAGGAGGCCTGGGCGCTGCTGCAGGCCGACGGTCTGGAACTGTTCGGACCGAACTATGCACCCATCGAGGTCACCCTGCTTCCGGGCGGGAACTGACCTACCGTGTCGTGTCGGTGGGGGGCGCACTGCCCCCCACCGACCACCCATCGTCCCCCGGAGGTATGCCATGACCGCGCTCGACACCGCCAGGTCCCAGGCCAAGGCCGATGACCGAAACCACGTGTTCCACTCCTGGAGCGCCCAGGGTCTGATCGACCCTCCGGTGGTCGCAGGGGGGCAGGGAGCGCGGTTCTGGCTCGAGGACGGCACCCGTTACCTCGACTTCTCGTCGCAACTGGTCAACCTGAATCTCGGCCACCAACACCCTCGCCTGGTGGCCGCCATCAAGGAGCAGGCCGATCGCTTGTGCACCGTTGCGCCCGCCTTCGCCAACGACCGGCGCGGTGAACTGGCGAGGCTCATCGCCGAACGGGCCCCGGGCGACCTCGACATGGTGTTCTTCACCAACGGTGGCGCCGAGGCCGTCGAGAACGCCGTGCGCATGGCGCGCCTGCACACCGGCCGTCACAAGGTGCTCTCCACCTACCGCAGTTACCACGGCGCCACGGCGGGGGCCATCGCCGCCACCGGGGATCCGCGGCGGTGGCCCAACGAGATCGGCGCCAACGGACACGTGCACTTCTGGGGTCCGTACGCCTACCGCTCGGCCTTCCACGCCTCGTCGGCAGAACAGGAGGCCGAACGCGCCCTTGCCCATCTGTCCGATGTGCTCATGGTCGAGGGGCCCCAGACGGTGGCAGCGGTGATGCTCGAGACCGTCGTGGGGACCAACGGCATCCTGGTGCCGCCGCCCGGCTACCTGCAGGGTGTGCGGGACCTGTGCGATCGGCACGGCATCGTCATGATCTGCGACGAGGTGATGGCGGGCTTCGGTCGTTGCGGGGCGTGGTTCGCCGTCGACCGTTTCGGGGTGGTCCCCGACCTGATCACCTTCGCCAAAGGGGTGAACAGCGGCTACGTCCCCCTCGGGGGCGTGGTGATCAGCCGCCGTATCGCCGAGACCTTCCGGGAGCGCGTGTTCCCCGGCGGCCTCACCTACAGCGGCCATCCACTGGCGTGCGCCGTCGGCGTGGAGAGCATCCGCGTGTTCGAGGACGAACGCATCCTCGAGCACGTCCTGCACCTCGAGCAGAACGTGGTCGGGCCCGCACTGTGCGAGATGGCGGCCCGTCACGCAAGCGTGGGCGAGGTGCGGGGTATCGGACTGTTCTGGGCGATCGAGTTGGTGCGCGATCCCGTCACCCGTGAACCACTCGTGCCCTTCAACGCCACGGGTGCCGCCAATGCGCCCATGGCCGAGATCGCGGCCGCCTGCAAGAAGCGTGGCCTGTGGCCCTTCACGCACTTCAACCGCCTGCATGTCGTGCCGCCGCTCGTCATCTCCGACGACGACCTGCGCGAGGGACTGGCGATCATCGACGAGGTGCTGTCCCTCGCCGATGCCCACGTCGCCTGAGCACGACAGCGCTCAGGCGATCACGACCACCACGTCACCCGAGCCGACGGTGTCGCCGGGCGCCACGCGCACTTCGGTCACCGTTCCGGCCTTCTCGGCCGTGATCTGGTTCTCCATCTTCATGGCCTCGAGCACGACGACGGCCTGACCGGCCTCGACCTGCTGACCCACCTCGACGAGCACCTTCACGATCGTGCCCTGCATGGGGACGGCAACCTGCCCGGAGCCGCTGCTGCCGCCGCCACCCGCACCCGACGCACGGGGCGCCTTCTTGGCGGCCGGTTTCGCCCCCGCCACGGCCACGGCCGGTGTCTCGGGAACCCACATCGACACGTCGAAGCGCTTGCCGTTCACCTCGACGGTGGTGCGGCGCCGCACCAGTGGCTCGGTGCCGGCGTCGGTGGGTGCGGTCGCCCCCTTGGGGCGCGCATCCGACAGGTCCAGACGCTCCTCGACCCACTTGGTCGAATGCGTCATGGCGGCGAAGTCGGGGTGGCGCAGGATGGCAAGGTCGGCGGGGATGGTGGTTGCCACGCCCTCGACGACCATCTCCTCGAGGGCCCGGATGGTGCGGGCGATCGCCGTCGTGCGGTCCTTGCCCCACACGATCAGCTTGCCCACCAGGTTGTCGTAGTACTGGCTGATCTCGTCCCCGGACTCGTATCCCGAGTCGAAGCGCACACCGAAGCCGTCCGAGGCCACCAACTTGGTGATCTTCCCCGGAGAGGGCAGGAACTTGCCGCCGGCGGGATCCTCGGCATTGATGCGGATCTCGATGCCGTGGCCGTTGCGCCGGGCAGCGATCTCGGCCTGGGTCATGGGAAGCGGTTCGCCCGAGGCGACACGGATCTGCCACTCCACGAGATCGATCCCCGTGATGACCTCGGTGACGGGATGCTCCACCTGCAGGCGGGTGTTCATCTCCAGGAAGAAGAAGTCACCGTCCTGGTAGATGAACTCGACGGTTCCGGCGTTGTAGTAGCCCACGGCCTTGGCGGCCTTCACGGCCGCTGCGCCCATCGCTTCCTCCACGCCATCGGGCAGGCCGTGGGCGGGTGCTTCCTCGATGAGTTTCTGGTGGCGTCGCTGCGCCGAGCAGTCGCGGGTCGACACCCACACGACGTCGCCCTGGTGGTCGCCCACGATCTGCACCTCGACGTGCCGGGGCCAGGTCAGGTAGCGCTCCACGTAGATCTCGTCCCGGCCGAAGAAGGCCTTGGCCTCGCGCTGGGCCGAGTCCATCGCCTCCTGCACGTCGGCGGCCTTGTGCACCACCTTCATACCGCGGCCACCGCCACCGAATGCCGCCTTGATGGCGACCGGCCAGCCGAACTCGTCACCGAAGGCGATGATCTCGGCTGCGGTCGTCACGAACTCGGTCGTGCCGGGCACGATGGGTGCGCCGCCGCGCAGTGCGGCCTTGCGGGACGACACCTTGTCGCCCATCTCGACGATGGCGGCGGGGGGAGGCCCGATGAAGGTCACACCCAGGTCGGTGATCGCCTGGGCGAAGTCGGCGTTCTCGCTGAAGAAGCCGTAACCCGGGTGCACGCCGTCGGCACCACTGCGCCGGATGGCGTCCAGGATCGCCTCGGTGTTCAGGTAACTCTCCGCTGCCGTCTGACCTCCCAGGGCGTAGGCCTCGTCGGCGAGGCGTACGTGGAGGGCATCCCGATCCAGTTCCGAGTAGATGGCGACGGTCGCGATTCCCATCTCTTTGGCGGCCCGGATGACCCGGACGGCGATCTCTCCACGGTTGGCGATCAGGATCTTGGTGAGCACGAGTGGCAATCTTGGTGCGTGGAAAGCCCCGGTGTCACCTTCGGAGCGCACTGGAGTGTCACCATCGTCGACCGGACCGGCAGTACCAACGCCGACCTGGTGGCCGCTGCGGCCGCCGGAGCGCCGGACGGCACGGTCCTGGTGGCTCGTCACCAGAGTGCGGGCCGGGGTCGTCTGGACCGCGTCTGGGAGGCGCCACCGGGTGCCAATCTGCTCGTGTCCATCGTGTTCCGACCGTTGCCGCAGCGGCCCCAACGCGTCACCTGGCTCGTGGCGTTGGCGGCTCGACGTGCCTGCCGTGAGATCGTCGGAACCGAGGCCCGCCTGAAGTGGCCCAACGATCTGGTCGCGGACGATGCCAAGTTGGCGGGACTACTGGCTCAGGTCGTCGGCGACGCCGCCGTGGTGGGGCTGGGGCTGAACGTCGGTTGGGCACCCGCAGGTGCCGCGCGCCTGGGTGACGGTGTCGATCCGATTCTCGTGCTGCGCCACCTGCTCTCGGCGCTCGACGACCTGGTCGGCTGCAGCGATGCCGAACTGCTCACCCGTTGCCGCGAGGCCTCCGCCACGGTGGGCCGGCGCGTGCGTGCAGAACTGCCGGGGGGCGCGGTGTTGGAGGGAAGGGCGGTCGATCTGGAGCAGGACGGCCGACTGGTGGTGCTCGACGACTGTGCACTGACCCATCGCCTCGACGTCGCCGACGTGGTCCACCTGCGCACCCCCTCGGTGGGGTGAGCCGGTACATTCCGGCGCTGTGGACGCACCCCTCGAGCCGTTGCCGCGACGTCGACGGGCTTCCCGGGTGAACAGCCTCACCGTGTTCGTGGTCGCCGCCGTGCTGGGTGGTGTCGGTCTGGTGTCGGCAGCCGGTCGGGGCGCCGGTTCCATGCGCGAGATCCCCGAGGTGGCCGATGTGCTCAGCCCACCGGATGCTCAGGTCGAGAACTACCTCCTCGTCGGCTCCGACAGCCGGGCGGGCATCGACCCCGACGATCCCTCCGTCGGGCTGATCGGAACGACCGACGACGTGTCGGGGCAGCGGGCCGACACGATCATGGTGCTGCGCCGCGACACCGGCGACGGTTCGCTGGCGATCATGTCGCTGCCCCGGGATCTGTGGGTCGACATTCCCGGCTGGCGTGCCGAGCGCATCAACGCGGCCTACGGCCGAGGGCCCGATGTACTGGTGCGCACCGTCCAGCAGAGCCTGGGGGTACCCGTCCACCACTATCTCGAGGTCGACCTGGCCGGGTTCCGGGGTGTGGTCGATGCGCTGGGGGGCGTGGAGTTGTGCCCCACCACGCCGGTGCGCGACCGCCGCTCGGGTCTGGACCTGCCCCTGTCGGGTTGTCAGGTACTCGATCCCACCCAGGCGCTGGCCTATGTGCGCAGCCGGGCTTTCGAAACCTTCGAGGACGGCGAGTGGCGCAAGGACCCCACCGCCGATCTGGGGCGGACCGAACGGCAGCGGGCGTTCGTGGCCGCCTTGGCCGTGGCCGGTCGTGAACGCCTGCTCGCCAATCCGTTCCGTGCCGGCTCGGTGCTCGACGCCACCGTGGCCTCGATGGGTGCCGAGCCCGGCTTCGACCCGCTGGTGGCCGCCGGCCGGCTGCGGGCCGCTGCATCAGGGGCACTCGACAGCGTGGCCCTGCCGGTGCGCGGTGCGACGATCGACGGGAAATCCGTTCTGCAGTTGGCCGAGGGTGCCCGGGCATGGCTCGACTGGTTCGCCGGCATCGGTACCCGACCGGGTCCCACATGAGAGACTGACGGCGATGAAGGCTCTCATTCTGGCCGGGGGCGCTGGCACCCGGCTTCGACCCATCACCCACACCAGCGCCAAGCAGTTGGTGCCGGTGGCCAACACGCCCATCCTGTTCTACGGCATCGAGGCGATGGTCGGCGCCGGCATCACCGAGATCGGGGTCATCGTGGGCGACACCCGCGCCGAGGTCATGGCGGCACTGGGTGACGGCAGCCGTTTCGGGGCGCACATCACGTTCATCCCCCAGGACCAGCCCCTCGGCCTTGCCCATTGCGTGCTCATCGCCCGCGACTTCCTCGACGACGACGACTTCGTCATGTACCTGGGGGACAACCTGCTCGAACAGGATCTGTCGGCCTTCGTCGATGCCTTCGCCTCGGTACGTCATGCGCCCGATGCGCCACGAGCGCAGATCCTGCTCAAGCAGGTGCCCGATCCCCACCGTTTCGGCATCGCCACGCTGGACGCGCAGGGCAATGTGTTGCGCCTCGTCGAGAAGCCCGCCGACCCGCCGAGCGACCTGGCCCTGGTGGGTGTGTACCTGTTCGATGCCACCATCCACGAGGCCGTCGCCGCCATCAGGCCGTCGCCGCGCGGTGAACTCGAGATCACCGACGCCATCCAGTGGCTCATCGACCAGGGTCACCGCGTCCGGTGCGAACTGCTCACCGGGTGGTGGATCGACACCGGGAAACTGACCCCGTTGCTCGAGGCCAATCGGCTCCTGCTCGAACGCATCGAGCGGCGTATCGATGGCACCGTGGACGACGCCTCCGTACTCGACGGTCGAGTGGTCGTGGACCCCGGCGCCGAGATCATCCGGTCGACCATCCGGGGGCCGGTGGCCATCGGGCCCCGCACCCGCATCGTCGACAGCTTCATCGGGCCGTACTCGGCCATCGGCGCCGACTGCGAGGTGGTGAACAGCGAGGTGGAGCACAGTGTGGTGATGGAGTCGAGCATCATCCGAGACATCCCGCGCCTCGAGGACTCGCTGATCGGGCGCGAGGCCGTGGTGTCGCGCAGCCAGGTGCGCCCGCGCGCCCTGCGCCTCATGGTCGGCGACCACTGTCAGATCGACGTCGAGTAGACCCTCGGAGAGTCATGCCCCGCATCACACAGAGCGACCGCATCGCCGGCGTGTACGTGGTGGAACCCACCCTGCACGGCGACCAGCGCGGTCTGTTCATCGAGACCTACCGGCGCCAGTGGTTCCCCGAAGGCCGCGAGATGATCCAGGGCAACCGCGCCAACCGGCAGCAGGGCGCCCTCGTGGGGTTGCACTACCACCTGCACCAGGCGGACTACTGGTACGTGCCGGTGGGCGAGGCGCGCGTCGTGCTCCACGACCTTCGTGTCGGAGGGCCCACCGAAGGGGTCACGGAAGCGTTCGACCTGACCGGCGAGAACCACGTGGGCCTGTACATACCGCCCGGGGTCGCCCACGGCTTCTCGGCGCTCACCGATGTGGTGATCACCTATCTCGTCGACGGGTACTACAACCCCGCCGACGAACTGGGCCTGCAGTGGAACGACCCGGTGGTCGAGGCCGACTGGGGCGTGACCGACCCGATCCTGTCCGAACGCGATCAGCGCAACCCGTCACGGGTCGACCTGCCCGCCACCACCACGCCGACATGGCCGATGAGGCGGTGAGGGGTTGTCGATGAAGCTCTTCGTCACCGGGGCTGCCGGTTTCATCGGGTCGGCCTACGTACGCCACGTGCTGGCGACCAGCGACGACCACGTCACCGTGTACGACGCCCTCACCTACGCCGGCAACCCGGAGAACCTGCGGTCGCTCGAGGGCGACCCCCGGTACCGCTTCGTCCACGCCGACATCTGCGACCGAGGCGCCGTCGCCGAGGCCATGGCGGGTCATGACGTCGTGGTTCACTTCGCCGCCGAGAGCCACGTGGACCGCTCCATCGTCGACCCCGACGCCTTCGTGCGCACCAACTGCGACGGGACGAACGTGCTGTGCGATGTCGCCCGGCGTCTGGGCGTCGAGCGTTTCGTCCACATCTCGACCGACGAGGTGTACGGGTCGATCGACGTCGGTTCCTTCAGCGAGGCCTCCCCGCTGTCGCCGCGTTCGCCGTATTCGGCGGCCAAGGCGGGCAGTGACCTCATCGCCCTGAGCTACCACACCACGTTCGACCTGCCGGTGGTCATCACGCGGTCGTCGAACCAGTTCGGCCCCCGTCAGTTCCCCGAGAAGGTCATCCCACTGTTCGTCACCAACCTGCTCGACGGACGCCGCGTGCCCCTCTACGGCGACGGCGGCAACGTGCGCGACTGGCTGTTCGTCGAGGACAACGTCACGGCGGTCGACCTGGTGCGGCGACGCGGAGTCGTGGGAGAGGTGTACAACATCGGCGCCCACAACGAACTGACCAACGTCGACCTCACGTATCGACTCCTGGCGTTGTGCGGCCGCGACGAGTCCTTCATCGAACGGGTGACCGACCGGCCCGGTCACGACCGCCGCTACTCGATCACCACCGACAAGATCGCCGGTCTCGGCTGGTCGACGACCTGGACTCTCGACGATGCACTGGCGGCCACCGTCGAGTGGTACCGCGCCAATCGGCCCTGGTGGGAACCCCTCAAGGAGCGGGCGGCCTTCGAGCGCCTGCCCGGGCGGTGACACCGTGCGAGTGCTGATCACCGGTGGTCACGGTCAGTTGGGCCGCGAAGCGGCGGCCTGCTGGACGGCGGCGGGCGACGAGGTGACGTCGATCGACCGTGACGAACTCGATGTCACCGACCGCTCGGCGGTGCGCGCCACGGTCTCCCTGCTTCGTCCGCAGGTGGTGCTGCATGCTGCAGCCCACACCGCCGTCGACGTGTGCGAGAGCGAACCCGAGCAGGCGCTGAATCTGAACGCCGTGGCGGTCCGCTGGGTCGCCGAGGCCTGTGACCTCGTGGGTGCCCACCTGATCGCCCTGTCCACCGACTACGTCTTCGACGGCGCGAAGGCAGGGCCGTACCACGAGTGGGACCTCCCGAACCCCCAGTCGGTGTACGGGCAGACCAAACGTGCCGGGGAGCTCGAGGCGCTCGCGCTGGGTGCCGGGGCAGCGGTGGTGCGCACGTCCTGGCTGTGCGGCCGGTACGGCTCGAACATGGTGGCCACCGTGATGCGCCTGGCCGTCGAGCGTGATCGCCTGCAGTTCGTCGACGACCAGTGGGGGCATCCGACGTTCTGTGGCGACCTCGCCCCGGCACTGCGCCGCCTGGCGTTGGAGCGGGCCTCGGGGGTGTGGCACCTGACGAACCAGGGCGCCACATCGTGGTACGGCTTCGCACGGGCGGTTCTCGCTGCCATGGGGGAGGATCCCGGCCGCGTGGATCCGGTGGCCACGGCCGACCTGCGACCGGCCCGACCCGCCCCTCGGCCCGCCAACGGCGTACTCGACAACGCCGTCGCCCGGGCGGCAGGATGGCCCGTGATGCGCCCCTTCGAGGAGCCCCTGGGCGAACTCGTGTCCGCGCTGGGAAACCGTCCACGGTCGCTACGTGGTCGTCCGCCCTGACCGCACCATGATGGGGGTCGCCATCTGATCCGAGGAGCTCCGTGGCCATGACCGACCCCCGACTCGATGACGTGCTGGCGGCACTGGCCCGACAGGTGCCCGTCGACGACCGGGAGCGGCGTTCGCTGCAGGCGATGGCCGCCTATCTGGAGGTGCTCACCGCACCCTTCGACGAACATGCCGACCCGGTGCACGTCACGGCTTCGGCCATCGTGGTGGGGGAGCGCGGTGTCGTGTTGCACCGTCACAAGCGGTTGGGCCTGTGGCTTCAGCCGGGTGGTCACATCGAGCCCGGTGAGTGGCCCAGCGGCGCCGCTCGCCGAGAGGCCTTCGAAGAGACGGGACTTCGGGTCGAGCATCCCGCCGCCGGGCCGCAGTTGGTGCACATCGATGTGCATCCGGGGCCGCGTGGCCATACGCACCTCGATGTGCGCTATCTGCTCGAGGCGCCCGATGTGGAGCCCTCGCCCCCGCCGGGCGAAAGCCCCGACGTGGCGTGGTTCGGCTGGGACGACGCACTCGCACTGGCCGATGACGGTCTGAGGGGCGCACTGCTGGTGGTACGGCAACAACGCCCCTGATCGGCGCGCACGGTTGTTCGCCGAACAAGTGTTCGCTATGGTGGCCTCATGGGGGCCACCACCCGTCGCTCTGCAGAGTTGCACTGCCGCTCGTCGTTCTCGTTCCTCACCGGCGCCTCGTCACCCGAGGCCCTGGTGGCCGAAGCGCATCGGCTCGGTCTCGACGCTCTGGCCCTCACCGATCGCCATGGCCTGTACGGGGCGGTCCGCCTCGCCGAAGCGGCCCGGCCGTTGGGGTTGCCCACGGTGTTCGGTGCCAGCGTGTCGCTGTCGACCACGGGCACCTGCCACCGATTCGCCCTGAGCGAGGCCGATACCGTGCGCCAGCACGGCACCCACGAGGCCCCGGCTGCCGCACAGGACCATCTGGTCGTGTTGGCCGAGGGTCCGGTGGGCTACGCCCGCCTGGCCCGAGCCCTCAGCCTGGGCCATCTGGCGGGCGACAAGGGCGTCCCGCGGTTCTCCCTGGGCGACCTGGCCGATGCCGCCCGGGACACCCGTCATACCCCGGCGTGGTGGGTGCTCACCGGTGGCGTCGAAGGGATGGCGCCCACCCTGCTCGAGCGCGACGGTCCCGCCGCTGCCTCACGCTGGTTGGGGCAACTGGTCGAATGCTTCGGACGGGATCGCGTGCTGGTCGAGTTGTGGCATCACGGCGACCCCCTCGACGTTGCCCGCAACGATGCCCTGGTGCGCCTGGCCGAGCAGCACGGCATCGACTGTGTGGCCACCAACGACGTGGTGCACGCCACCCCGGCCGAACGGCACCTGGCCGCCGTCATGGCTGCCACCCGGGCCCGCTGCACACTGGACGACGTCGACCCCTGGCTGTCGGGCACCGCCGCGGCCCACCTGCGCAGCGGCGCCGAGCAGTACCGTCGCTTCGCCCGCTATCCGGGTGTGGTGGAGCGTGCGGCCGACATCGCTCGCTCGGCGGCCTTCGACCTGGCGTTGGTGGCCCCCGCGCTGCCTCCCTATCCGTGTCCCGAGGGCCTGGACGAGATGGGCCTGCTCCGCCACCTCGTCGCCCAGGGCGCCCGCCGCCGGTACGGAGAACGTCCCCGCGATCTCGAGGAGGACCTCACCCTGCGGGCCCGGGCGTGGCGCACCATCGATCACGAACTGGGCATCATCTCGGCGCTGGGTTTCGCCGGGTACTTCCTGATCGTGTGGGACATCGTGCAGTTCTGCGAACGATCCGACATCTACTGCCAGGGCCGGGGCAGTGCTGCCAACAGTGCGGTCTGTTTCGCCCTGGGCATCACCAAGGCCGACGCCGTCTCGCTGGGCCTGCTGTTCGAGCGGTTCCTCTCACCTGAGCGCGACGGCCCCCCCGACATCGATCTCGACATCGAGAGCGGCCGACGCGAAGAGGTCATCCAGTACGTCTACGAACGGTACGGTCGCCACCACGCCGCTCAGGTGGCCAACGTCATCACCTACCGGACCCGATCGGCGATACGCGATGCCGCCCGCGCCCTGGGCGCCCCCCTCGACACCCCGTCGCCCGAGGCACTGCATCTGGCCCGTCAACTGGAGGGTATGCCCCGTCATCTGGGCATCCACTCGGGGGGCATGGTCATCTGCGATCGCCCGATCATCGAGGTGTGCCCTGTCGAGTGGGCCCGTCACGATCGGCGCAGCGTGTTGCAGTGGGACAAGGAGGACGCCGCAGCGGCGGGTCTGGTCAAGTTCGATCTGCTGGGCCTGGGCATGTTGTCGGTGCTGCACGGGGCCGTCGATCTGGTGGCCCACCACGACGAGGTGCAGATCGATCTGGCGACCATTCCCCAGGAGGACGAGGTGTACGCCATGTTGTGCCGGGCCGACACCGTGGGCGTGTTCCAGGTCGAGAGCCGAGCCCAGATGGCCACGCTGCCCCGTCTGGCCCCCCGGCGTTTCTACGACCTGGTGGTGGAGGTGGCGCTCATCCGGCCCGGACCCATCCAGGGCGGGTCGGTGCACCCCTATCTGCGCCGGCGCACGGGGGTGGAGCCGGTCACCTATCTGCACCCGTTGCTGGAGCGCAGTCTGGCCAAGACCCTGGGCGTGCCGTTGTTCCAGGAGCAGGTCATGCAGATGGCCATGGACGTCGCCGGCTTCAGCGCCGCCGAGGCCGACCAACTGCGCCAGGCCATGGGCTCACATCGCAGCCGCGACAAGATGGAACGACTGCGGCAGCGACTGTTCGACGGTATGGCGCAGCGCGGTATCGGCGACGATCTCGCCTCCACCATCTACGACACCATGGCCGGTTTCGCCAACTATGGCTTCCCCGAGAGCCACAGCGTGTCGTTCGCCTATCTGGTGTACGCCTCGGCGTGGATGAAACTGCATCATCCCGCCGCCATGTGCGCTGCACTGTTGAACGCCCAGCCCATGGGTTTCTGGAGTCCCCACACCCTGGTGCGCGACGCCCGGCGTCACGGGGTGGTGGTGCGCACTCCCGATCTGAACGCCTCGGGGTCGCAGGCCACGCTGGAGAGCGACGCCACCTCACAGGGTGGATGGGCGGTACGACTGGGTCTGGCATCGGTGAGGGGTGTGGGTCCCACCCTCGCCCGGCGCATCGTCGACGGCGCTCCCTACATCTCCATGGAAGATCTCGCTCGCCGCCTACCCGAGGTCGCTCTGGACCACCTCGAGAGCCTGGCCACGGCCGGGGCCTTCGAGCACTGCTTCGGTGTCGACAGGCGCCGGGCGCTCTGGATGGCCGGTGCCGTGGCCCAGTCCCGCCCCGGCCGTCTCGAGGGTGTGGTCACCGGTGTCGATGCCCCCACGCTGCCGGGTATGGAACCGGTGGAGGTGGCCGTCGCCGATCTGTGGGCCACCGGTGTCGCCCCCGACGGCCATCCCACCATGTTCCTGCGCCAACGCCTCAGCGAACTCGGCGTGCGTACGGCGGTCGACCTCACCTCGACGAACCACGCCACACAGGTCTGCGTGGCGGGGGTCGTCACCCATCGCCAACGTCCCATGACCGCCAAGGGCACCATGTTCGTGAATCTGGAGGACGAGACCGGTCTGATCAACGTGGTGGTGTCGAAGGGGTGCTGGTCGCGTTTTGCCGACGTGGTGCAGGCATCGCCCGCACTCACTGTGCGGGGCCGACTCGAACGGGTCGACGGTGCCATCAACGTGGTGGCCGAGCACATCGCCGCCCTGCCGGTGGCCGCTGCGCCGGCCGCCCGCGACTTCCGGTGACCGGGAGCAGTGGCGTTCAGGTACGAGAGGGATGCGTGGTCGCCGCCACGACACCCAGACCGATGTAGATGCTCCCCGCCACCCACCGTTGCACGAAGGCGAGGGACCGGCCGCGCAGCAGCACCTCGCGCAGACCCGACGCCGCCAGGGCGTACAGGCTGTCGGTGCACAGCGCGATGGAGACGAACACCAGGCCCAGCAGCAGTGCCTGGACACCCACCCAACCACGGTCGGGATCGAGGAACTGGGGCAGGAACGACAGGAAGAACAGGGCGATCTTCACGTTGAGGGCGTTCACCACGACGCCCTGGGTGAACGCCCTGCGCTGCGACGTCCGGGTCAGGTCGGCCCTCATGGCCACCGCCGGAAGCCGCATGGTCCGCACACCGATCCACACCAGGTAGACCACTCCCAGCCACTTCACGGCATTGAAGGCCAGGGCCGATGCCGCGATCACCGCCGACAGTCCGACCGCCGCCGCCAGGACGTGCACCATCGATCCCAACTGCAACCCGGCGACGGCCGCCAGCCCGATGCGCCGACCGTCGCTGACCGAACGGTTCAGCACGTACAGCACGGCGGGCCCCGGAATGACGAGCAGTGCCAGAGACGCCAGGGCGAACGCCCCCAGTGTCGCGATCGTGGGCACGCCGACGGACACTACGCGTCAGGCGCCCGTGTCCAGGGGCTCGCCCGGCCAGGTCTGCGTCGCCAGCATCGTGCGCACTCCGGGAAGCAGATCGGGCAGCCGTCTCGGTATGAACGTCACATCCCGGGCGCCCATCACCTCGGCGTCGTCCCACCACCGGATCTCGTGGACGTACTCGAGGCGCAGGGCCTCCCAGTCGAGCGCCGGACGAGGCGTGAACCGCTCCGGCACCTCGACGACGAAGATCAACTCGCGCTGACCGTCCCAGTTGCCGTCGGGGAAGGCCACGACCTGTTCCCGCCGCCAGATCGCCGGCCCCAGCGGCTGGTCGACGAGGCCCAGTTCCTCGGCCAGTTCGCGCGCCAGGGCGGTCGCGTGGTCCTCGCCGGGTTCGAGGCCACCTCCCGGCAGCGCCCAGCGTGTACCGCCCGGGAACTCGAACCGCACGAGCAGCACCCCGTCGTCGGGTGCCACCACGACCGCACGCACCGCCGGGCGGATGCGCAGACCATCACCGTCGTTCATGCGTCGGGTCGATCGCGCAGACCGTCGTTCATGGTGCGGTACAGGTCGTAGATCTCCTTGCACGCCTGGCACAGGGGCAGTTGTCTCGGGTCGCGGGAGGGCACCCACACATGGCCGCACAGCGCTTCGAGCGGTGTGCCGTAGATGCGCGCCTCGAGCACCTTGGCGGTCGCCGACTCGCCCGGTTCGGTCTTGACGATGTGCGCCACCGCCGGTTCGCCGGTCTGGGGCACCTGCTCGGTCCGGGGGATGGTCTGCGCGGGAAGGGTCTGCACGTCGGGCATCGCCCCCAGTCAACCACGTAGGCTCATCATGTGCCGCTGTACGAATACCGATGCCGTACCTGTGAGACCACCTTCGAGGTGAGGCGACCCATGTCGCAGTCCGATACCCCCACGTCGTGCCCCGAGGGCCACGACGACGCAGTACGGCTGTTGTCGGTGTTCGCCTCCGTCGGTGCGGCGTCCCCGGGTGCAGCGCCGTCGGCGCCGTGCGGCTCCGCCTGCGCCTGCATGCCCGGCTGACCGGCATCGTCACGCCGCCGAGGGCGGTAACGGCCAGCGTGAGGCGACACCTGCAGCCACTCGCGGCAGGGCGGTGTGGTGCGGCTCGAGCGAGATCCACTCCACCAGGTGCACCCCGGCCCCGACGGCGCTGGCATCGCAGTCGAACCAGTCGAACGCCGCACCGATGCGGTAGGGGACCCCGATGGCGATGCACACGACGCGGTGCATGTCGAGCAGTGTGGGCACGCTGCGCCCCGCCGGGTCCCGGCGGTCCAGGAAGGTCTCGAACAATTCGGGTACCGATGGCACCTCGGTGATCATCGTGAGCGCCGACGTGCTGCGCCAGCGGCGGTCGAGGGGTACGAGGACGACCTCGTTGCGCCATGCGGTCCCGGCGGCCAGAGCGGCCAGCGGTACCAGGTCGTCGAGACTCCTCAGCGGCGAACCGGGCGCGACGACGTCGCCGAAGGGTGAGGTGGCCGGGCCCATGGGTGCTCCTGACGTCAGGTCGATCAGCGCACGATGGCGGCCGTGATCATCACCGAGACCACCGCGACGATCACCGGGGCGGCCACTCCGCGCCACGACTGTGGGCGATGGCGCGGATCGAGGGCCACCACGGCGCACAATCCGCCAGCCACCGCCCCGCCGAGGTGCCCGCCGATCGAGATGCCCGGAATCGTGAACGTGATCAGCAGGTTGATCACCAGGGTCGTGCCGATACCGGTCCGGAACGGGTTGACACCTCGTTGCTGCAGACCGACCGCAGCGGCGGCCATCAGCCCGAACACCGCTCCGGAAGCGCCACCGTGCAGACCACTGGGTTGCAGCACCATCGCACCAGCCGAACCGCCCAGCAGGGCGGCCGCATAGGTCAACCCGAAGCGCAGGTGACCGAGGGCAGGTTCGAGCAACTGGCCCAACTGGTACAGCAGCACCATGTTCATGAGCAGGTGGAACACCCCGAAGTGCAGGAAGCCGCTCGTGACCAGGCGGTACCACTCGCCCTGCGCCAGGAGGTCCTCGGTCAGGCCCAGGTCGACCTGACGGCGCGAGACGACGCCGACGGTGGACAGTGCACGACCCTGGTCTGCCACGACCCACAGGAACACGGCCAGGTTCACGGCGACGAGCGCCTTGGTGAGCAGCATGGGCTGTGCGGCGCGTCGGTCGGCGAGGCGAACACTCAAGGGTGGACGGGCTGCCCGCACGCAGTCGGGGCAGTGGCTTCCCACGGCCACCGGGGTCAGGCAGTGCCCGCACCAGGGACGACTGCACCGGGTGCATGCCCGCGTGGCGAGGCGCTCGGCGTGGCGGGGACAGAAGGGGAGTGGGGGAGGTGCCGACCCCGGTGCGGTCATGCGTGCTCCGCCCACCGGCGCAGCGAGGCCCACGGGTAGATGCCCGTGTCGTGGCCGTCGCTCCACTGGATCGACAGTCCCCACGCACCGGACAGTTCGGCGCCCACGACTCCCGGGTCCGGGGCGCCGGGCCGTGGGGTCCAGGCCTCCTGGCCCTGTTCGCGGCGGCCTCGGCACGTGGCGCACGGGCAGGACCGGCGCACGACGTCGAGCGGCAGACTGGCGAGGAAGCCGTCGTCGAAGGTCACCTCGAGCCGGGCCCGTTGGCGATCGATCACGACCTCGCTCACGTCGAACGACTCCACCCGCCTCACGCTAAGGCCTGCCACACCCCCTTGGCTACGATGCCCCCATGACCTGGGATTTCTCCACCGAGCCCGAATTCGAGTCCAAGTTGGCGTGGATGCGCCGCTTCGTACGTGACGAGATCATCCCGCTCGAGACCCTCGCCGAACAGTGGCGCAGCCCCGAGGGTCGCCGCACGTTCCTGCGCATCACCCAGCCCCTCAAGGACGAGGTGAAGCGGCAGGGCCTGTGGGCCGCACACCTACCCCCCGACCTGGGCGGCCTGGGTTTCGGTCAGGTGAAACTGGGCCTGATGCACGAGATCCTCGGTCAGTGCGCGTACGCGCCCAGCATTTTCGGGAACAACGCACCCGACAGCGGCAATGCCGAACTGATCGCCGTCGGCGGCACCGACGAGCAGCGCCGCCGCTGGATGCAGCCGTTGCTCGACGGCACGCTGCGCAGTTGTTTCTCCATGACCGAACCCGGCGCCGGTGCCGACCCCACACTGCTCGTCACCCGCGCCGAGCGCGACGGCGACGAATGGGTGATCAACGGTCACAAGTGGTTCTCGTCGAACGCCTCGATCAGCGACTTCCTCATCGTCATGTGCCGTACGGGGGCGCCCGAGGCATCGGCATCGCAGGCCTATTCGATGATCATCGTGCCCACGTCGACGCCCGGCGTGAACATCGTGCGTGACGTGCCCACGATGGGCGAACCCGACCACCGCACAGGCGAGCCCGGAGGGCACGCCGAGATCCTCTACCGGGACGTGCGCGTGCCCTTCGACCACCTGGTCGGTGGCGAGGCCGGCATCGGTCAGGGCTTTGCGCTGGCCCAGAAGCGCCTCGGCCCCGGCCGCATCCACCACGCCATGCGGTGGCTCGGTCAGTCGCAGCGGGCCTTCGACATGCTGTGCGAACGGGCGCTCACGCGGTTCACGCACGGCAGCCTCTTGGCGGATAAGCAGATGGTCCAGGACTGGATCGCCGAGAGCTATGCAGAGATGCAGGCGGCCCGGCTGCTCACGCTGCAGGCGGCCTGGACCATGGACCAGTTGCACGCCCAGGGCCGACATGCCAGCGAGGCGCGCGTCGAGATCGGCGTCATCAAGTTCTGGGGCGCCAAGGTCCTGTACAACGTGATCGACCGGGCCATCCAGATCCACGGCAGCCTCGGCTACACCACCGACCTGCCCCTGGAGAGCATGTACCGGGCGGCTCGTGCGGCCCGCATCTACGACGGCCCCGACGAGGTGCACAAGGTGACGGTGGCCCGCCAGATCCTCAAGCGGTACCGGGCCAGCGACCCGCCGTCGGAACATGTGCCCACGCGCCTTCAGGCGGCCGAGGCCAAGTTCTCCGACTATCTCGATCAGGTCGCCGTCAGTTCCTGAGCGCTCGGTACCGCCGTCGGCCGTCCGATCACCTCATCGCACCCCAAGGCCCGCAGTCGCTCCGTGCGGCGTGCCAGGCTCATGGCGTCTCCCGCTCCGAGCATGGCGCCCACCATTGCGTCCAGGGCATGGCCCAGATGCACCATCGACCGGGTGAGCGCCTCCGCCCTGTCCGAGAGACCGACCTCGGCGGTCAGGTCGGCGTGGAGCAGCAGGCGTTCGATCGGCAGTTCACCCAGGCGGCGGACCGGGGTGGCCGAGCCCCCCACGCCCGACACGCCCAGGCCCACGCCCAGGCGGGGGAGCGCCCGCAGCGACCGCTCCACGTCGGCGTCGGCGGCGCCGATCACCGACTCGTCGACCACGAGCGTCAGCGAGGCGGCGTCGCGCCTGAGGTGCGACAGCACACGGCGTGCCGTGTCGACGGTCCGGGGATCCCCGATCTGGGCGCTACTGCACGGAACGAGTACGTGGCGCCGTGTCGAGAGGCCCGGTGCGGTGAGCGCCCGTTCCAGCACGAGGTGCGCCAACGCCGCTTCGCTGCCGGTCTGCGATGCCAGGCCAACGATCTCGTCATGGCCCAGTTCGACGCCGTCTGAGGGGCGCCAGCGAACCTGCGCGTACCAGCCGGTCACGTGCCCGCGGACCAGGTCGTGGAGGGGCAGCCAGGCGCAGTCGACCGTACCGTCGGCCAGTGCCCGAACCAGTTCGCCGCCGTGAGCCCGCCGTTGCGCGATCAGGGTGCCCAGTGCATCGTCGAACAGTTCGCAGCGCCCCCGACCTCGCTGCTTGGCCAGATACATGGCCGAGTCGGCCTGCTGCAGCACGGCGTCGGCGAGTTCGTGCGCGGCGCGGTCGTCGTCGCGCGCCGCGGCCGCCGTGAGTACGGCGACGCCGATGCTGGCGGCCAGTGCCACCGTGTGGCCGGCGATCTCGACCCGCTCCGACAGTGCCTGGCGCACACGCTCGGCGACCTCGAGGGCTGCATGCCCGTCGGCCATGCCTTCGCACAGGACCACGAACTCGTCCCCACCCAGTCGGGCCACCAGGTCACGGGGCCGAATGGAGGCAGCGAGGCGTTGGCCTGCGTGCACGATCACCTGATCGCCCACGTCGTGGCCGGCGACGTCGTTGACCACCTTGACGTGGTCGAGGTCCACGAACAACAGCGCCACGGTCCCACCCCCGCTGCGGAGTCGCTCGACGGCTTCGGCCGAGGCCCGCCGCAGGCGCGTTCGATTGGGTAGCCCGGTGAGGGCGTCGTGCGAAGCCTGGTGCAGCAGTTCGGCATGGAGCCGACTGGTCTCGGAGATGTCCCGTAGCAGCACGGTCGCCTGAGCCGTCGCTCCCTGGGCATCGCGCCGGACGACTGCCTCGACGCCCAACGTGCGTGTCAGGGCGTCCCGGCCGCGCCGACGGATCTCACCCGTCCATCGGCTCCGATCGTGAGGCGCACCCGAATTCAGGACGGCGAGGGGCAGGGCCGTCCAGAGATCCTCGAGTTCGGGGAGGGACGCCGTCGAGGCGGCGTCGTCGTTCAGGCCGAGCAGGCGCCGTGCGGCCTCGTTCGCCCACAGCAGACGCCCCGCCCGGTCCATCGTCAGTGCACCCGTGGTCGAAGCGGCGAGCACCTCCTCGACACCCACGCCGCCGGGCGCGCCGGCCTGAGGTTGCTGCGCACTGCTCATCGCACGGCGGTCGGCGCAGGCGTCCCCGATGCGGGTCGTTCCTGGGCTCCCGGCGGTTGCATGTCACGGCCGTCGCGGGAACAGCCGTTGGCCAGGGTCACGGCGAGGACGATCGCCGGACCAACCAATGCGAGGCGACGCAGGGTCTTCACCACATCCGCCAGCCTAGGTCTGGAGTCCGACCGCCCCGGGCATCGGGCGTTAGCCTGAGCACCCTATGGACGAGGACCGGTCGCCGCTGTGTCTCATGTCGGTGCACGCGCATCCCGATGACGAGGCCTCCAAGGGTGCGCCTACGGTCGCCCGCTACGCAGCACAGGGCGTTCGGGCCGTGCTGGTGTGCTGCACCGGTGGCGAGGAGGGCGACCTCCAGAACCCGGCGCTCGCCGAGCCCGGTCAGCCGTTCCACGGCCTCGACACCGATGCCACGCGGGCGCTTCTGGCCCAGGTGCGGCCACTCGAACTCGAGCGTGCGGCATCGGCCATCGGCTACCACCAGATCGTCATGCTGGGCTACCGAGACTCCGGTATGCCCGAGTCGCCGGCCAATGAGCACCCCGACTGCTTTCATCGCGCCGACCTCGACGACGCCGTTGCACGGTTGGTCGCCGTGATCCGACGCGAGCGGCCCCATGTGATCATCACCTACGGCGACGACCAGCGCGGGTACCCGCACCCCGACCACCTCAAGGTGCACGACATCAGCCTGCCGGCGTTCGAGCGGGCTGGCGACGCCACCTGGCGCCCCGACCTGGGGCCGGCCTGGCAGCCGCTGAAGCTCTACTTCACCTTGTGGCCCCGGTCGCGGGTGCTCGCCGTCCACGAGGCGATGATGCGACTGCACGGCACGTCACCGTTCGACCAGGCGTGGCTCGACCGACCGGGCCAGGATCATCGGGTGACCACACGACTGCACGTGGCCGACCATCTGGGGGCGCGGTCGGCGGCGCTGCGGGCGCACGCCACGCAGGTCGACCCGGCGCATCCGTTCTGGTTCGGCCTGACCGATGAGCAACTGGCCGAGGTGTACCCGTGGGAGGACTGGCAATTGGCCGCGTCCCACGTGGGTATGCCGGCACCGGGTGAGTACGAGGACGACCTGTTCACCGGGGTGGCCTCGTCGACCTACACCATGGCAGGCCACTGACCGTGGTCGGCTCGGTGCAGGTGCGCCTGACCGTCGGCCGTGGGGACGTACGTGTGGAAGGCCCCGACGACGCCGACGCGGTGGTCAGCCTGAGCGCTGGCGACGCCGCACTCGAGCCCTCCGTCGCCTACATGACCGGCCGCCTGAAAGCCGTGGGAAGCACTCGGGCCCTGCTCGACGCACTGGCCGACGGTCGCGTGGCCGAGATGATCAACCGGCTCGCATCACGCGCCTGAGGTCGCGGTAGCCGATCAGGGTGGCCCCACTGTGGCGCAGTGCGTCGGCCACCTCGGCATCCTCGACCATGAGGCGGCGGTCGTCGATCCAGCCTTCGGACACGGGGCCCAGGGCGCGTACCTCCGGCGTGTCGATGGCCGGTTGGACGTGGATCTCGGTGACGCCCTCGGGAAGCGCAGCAAGGGTGGCGAACAGGCGCTCGCGGCTTCCGGGCCGCCAGTCGTGGTCGAAGTGGTCGGGGAACACCACCCCGGCCTCGACGGCGAGTTCACGGAACGGGAAGCCCGCCTGCATGGCGGTGACGGTCGAGGGAAGCCGGATCGGCAGCGCGAAGTCGACCGCCAGGTCGAGGTAGACGTCGAAGAACTCGGGGCGCAGGGTGATCGCCGTCAGATGTGGCGCCAGGTGTGTCACGTCGACACCCCAGGCC
>Ga0169931_10000657_pt1 | contig 57428 bp, 41 predicted proteins | sample Kivu_15m_20L_FD_129675 | JGI IMG/M metagenome (GOLD analysis project Ga0169931, IMG submission 129675) | Freshwater microbial communities from Lake Kivu, Western Province, Rwanda to study Microbial Dark Matter (Phase II) - Kivu_15m_20L... | ecosystem: Environmental > Aquatic > Freshwater > Lake...
CCGAAACAATCCAGATCGCAGTAGAAAAAACTGTCAAAATCATTTACGCTTTAAAAGCTTATTCCAAAAAAGACAACACAACCGCTTTCCAATTGACTAATCTCCACGAAGGAATTGAGACAGTTCTCACTCTCTACCAAAACAACCTCAAGCAAGGGATTGAAGTCGTTAGGGAATTTGGTGATCTACCATTAGTTAGCTGTATAGCTTCCGATACGAACCAAATTTGGACGAATCTAATTTTCAATTCAATACAAGCTATGCAAAACAAGGGGAAACTTACAATTCGTACTTTTCAGAGAGACCAAAAAGCAATAGTCCAAATCGAAGATACTGGTTCTGGGATTCCTTCAGAAATTCTTCCTAAAATTTTCAATGCCTTCTACTCAACAAAAGGCGAAGGAGAAGGATCGGGTATGGGGCTTTTTATTGTAAAACAAATAGTGGACAAACACTTGGGCACCATATCAGTAGAAAGCGTTCCAGGCAAAACCACGTTCACCGTTTCCTTACCCTAAATGAATCGCGTTTCCGAAGAAGCTGTAGCGATGGTAAAGATTGGATTCAATCCAAAGATCGCATCTGTATTAGTTAATGGATTATATAGCCGATCTATTTTTTGGGTCAAGAGCCTTAAAAAATTAATCTGAACTGAGCGACAAATACTGAAAGTGCTACTGGAAAAAGCATCCGCACCTTATCATTTATGATTTGATTTAGCCGTTACGGAGAGCAAATTGATCGCAAAGTAGAACCTTTGATTTTTAGATGATTTGGCAAGGTCAAAGGAGTTTTTGAGCCATCTCAATTTGCACCAGAGCAATCGATTCATTTCCCGATGGGAGTTCTGCTTTAATGCTAGAGCATTGCCATCATTGAAAAAATCTTTGCTTGATTACGGAAAATTTTGTTTCAAAACAACCTCGAATCGAGAGCCCCAAGCCTTTGGTTCAAATCTTAAGCTTCCCCCATGTTCCTCGGCAATCCCTTTGGAAATATAGAGACCAAGTCCGATACCCTCTCCCCTAGATTTTGTGGTAAAAAATGGTGTAAACAATTTCGGAGTCAAATCACTTGCAATTCCAATTCCAGAATCCTCAAATTTTATAGAAACCATGGATGATTCCTTTGTATTCCAAGGTAAAGCTTCAATGGTGAGAATTTTTGTTGCACTAGAATACATTGCCTGAATGGCATTGAAGATGATATTTTTGAATACTTGCTGTATCTCATGTACTTCACAGACAATTCTGAGGTCATCTGGGATTTTCTTTTCTATGAGGACATTTCCTTGGATATAGTTGATATAAACATCTAAAGAACTGTCTATCAATTCAAGAAGACTTATCTCTCTGGGTATACCTCGGATCGCTGTTTGCAAGTACTTTCTAAGCGAAAAAATCACTCGAGAAGATTTTTCAGTCGAAAATCGAATATTTCGAATAGAGCTCTTTTGTGTTGAAAAAATATAGATAAAATTGAGAATTTGAAGCAATTCTTCCTCGGTGTATTTTTTATAAAACGATATATAAAGCTCTTCTAACCAAAGTTCTGTTAAAATTTCTATTGTTTTATGTTTGAGAGCTGTATTTTTAAAAGAAATATTTTCAAATAGAAAAATAACCATCTTCTTCCTTTGGCGTTCTTCTCTCGTAGTAAGATGTCTTCTTTTAGTCTCCGATTCTTTTAGCATAACCAAAAATAACTCAAGTAGCTCTGTCGAATTTTTTTGAAAAAAGCGGGGAACTTCTTCCCAAAGTTTAGCTTGGTCCATTTCCATAATTTCTGCACTAGATCGAATGGTCGCCAAAGGATTATTGATTTCATGTGCTATACCAGAAATCAGTTGACCGAGTGCGGCTGATTTTTCTACTTCGACAAGCTGAGCTTGGGTAGACCGTAACTCGGTGAGAGTAAATTCCAATTGATTGTAAAGATTAGAACTGTAAATGATTCCCGCCAATTGCTCTGCCAAAATTGACAATTGGTTGATCTGATCTTTACTTAATAGAGTAGTATTTTTAGAATTTGCAAGATCTAGGAAACCAATATTTTTTCCGTTTAGGATAAGTGGAAGTATCAAAAAAAATTTGAAATTAAACATTTCTATAATTTTTTTCTCTTCTTTTGTTATGCGATTTGTAGATATTCTTTTGCTATAAAATGGCTTATTTGCTTTGAACGTATAGGCATGCGGACCGATCGCATCTTTAATTGGAATTTTGATTGAGGATACAAACATTTTTAGTTCCTCGTTTAAGAATAAATTAGATTCTATAAATCTAGCATACTCTTCTGATTCATCCACTAAACCTAGACTGCTATGTTCGATATTGTAATTTGCCGACAGATAGTTCTGTATCTTATCAAAAATCGTTTTCAAATTTGAAGATTCATTCAAATTTTTAATAAAATCATTGAGTTTTTCTATGGATTTTTTCTGAGATTGTAATTCCTTCTTCTGTAAAGTTTGGTAAAGCCCGCTGGCTATGGATTGGCATAGAAGTTCAATATCACTTCGTTGGATACGAGAAAGCTTTTTTAAATTTTGCTCTTTTTGGAACTCATTCTTCGTGTCAGCTAATGAAATTATTGCAAAGACTTCTCCGGAGTTGATCAAGGGAATAACATATAAACAACTAATATCCAATAATTTACGAATTTCATTTTCTGTGATAGAAAGATTTCCTCGTTTGGCATTTTTAAAATAAACTGGTTTTTTGTATTTCATAACAGCATTATGTGTACTATTTGGTTCTTCGAACGGGATCGCATATTCCGTGAGTGCATTATTGATTCTATCTGGATAGGCCCTATCCGAAACCGAATATATCAAATCAAATTTCTTAGATTGTTTGTTGCAAAAATAGAATAAGTAGCTACCTAATCCAAAATTTTCCAAAAAAGTAGTATTGATATTCTTAACCATGGTCTCAAAATCTAGAGCATTTTGAATCATTGTTGTAAAGCTTTGGATTCTTTCGAGTCGCAACCTTTGTTCCTCTAGTTCGGTAGTTCTTATTCGAACTTTCTCTTCCAATGAGTCGTACAATCTTGCATTTTCAATAGAGATTGCTGCTTGTAATGTTAACATTTGTATCCACTGGATCCGTTCTTTCGAAAAGATTCCCGTCGCTGAGTTGTTTTCCAAAATCAGAATTCCAACAATTTGGTTCTTGAGAGCAATTGGATAAGATACCATTGACTTTGATTTTACTTTTTGAATGTATTCGTCCTTGGTAAATCTAGAATCATTGGAAGCATCATCCAATATAATTGGCTGTTTTGAATTCAAAGTATATTGAATCAAATTGTCTGGTAAAGGATAAAATTCTTTAGCTCCCATTCCTTTATAAAAACGAGTTACTCCTGAATTGATATCCCGTTCTGCTTCTAGATAAATGTGCTCCTGATTCGAAGTGATCCATAAGATTCGCTGTGCTCCCGTCAATTCCTGAATTGCCGAAATTACTGATTCCAAAATTTTCTCAATTTGAATTTCTGCGGATATAGATACATTTGTTTTGAGGATTGTGTAAGTATCTAAAGTATTTTGATTGTAGATGGAGGCTGAATCAAAGGATGTAAGACTTCCCTCTCTGGAATCCTTTCTCTGAGAATAGTTAATCTCTGGGTATAAAAATTTCAATTGCATAACTTTGGCTTCTGCTCCCCAAAGTTCATAATAGTATGCCGCGTCTCTTAGGCATTGCAGTGCATCTTTTGACAAATTATTTTTTTTATAAAATTCACCTGCCAATTCGTAGGCGACAGCCGCATTTTGGATATAGTCATTTTCTAAAGCTGAGTCAATCGATCTTTGGTATAGGACTTTTGCTTTCCAAAAATCTTCTTCTAAAACTGCTAACTCAGCCTCAACCAAATCATACTTGTGTTGAAAATTCTCCTTGCAGTGATCAGCCCATTTTTTTAATTGCTTCTGATTATTTTTGACTTTACCAAGCAAAGAAAGATCTTTCTTTGAAAGTTTTATTAGAGCCAGAGAAGAAAAGAAGTTTTCTTCGACAAGAAGCATCTGTCCACTGGAATGGTAGGAAATTTTTTGGGCTTGATTCAAAATGTCCTCAATACCATCCCAAATACGAAATAGAAACATTACCATGATTTTGCGGTTCAAATAAACATAAAGGGCAGAATCTTTGGAATTGGATTCTCGAATGGATTGGATCATCGAATCTTCATCCAGGAGACTCAAGTAATTGTACTGATCCAAAATTTGATTTCCCGAAATAGCATAAGAAAAATTCAAAATGATATCCAAAACCAAACTACTTCCATCATACCTGACTTTTTTTATCATGGCAGATTCAGATTTAATTTCATCGATTTGAGTTTTGATATTTGTTCCTATTTGTGTCTTGATTAGATTGGAAATGATGATAGCATAACCAGCAAAAATTCTATCTCCAGACTCTAGGGAATAATTAATGCATTCTTTCGACACTTGAATGTTATTACGAGCATGCTGATTCCAATGGGATGTTGATAAATTGTAAGAATGTAAGACAGCCGCTTTGACATTTGGTGAATTCGATTCATTCGCTAATTTTATTGCCAACATGCTCAAATCTTTTCCAAGCTGCAACTGGCCCATGGCAGACATAACTCCGCCATAATTGGCAAAGTGCACCGCGGAATGCTGAGAGATACCGAATTCCAGAGAAATCTTCACCCCATAAAGCGTAACTAAACTACTTAGAGCTGAATTGCCTAAATAGGAAGCTGAAGAAAGAAAGATCAGCATATTTAGCAATTCTATATGATCCTCTGAGATCATCTTAGGAGAATGGTAGAGTTCTTCAACTTTCTTCGTTTCCCAAATCAAATTCATTTTTTTGATTTCTTTGATGACTTCCATTTTCACACTGTTAGTATTGATGGATATTCCAAAATCCTTGAGACAATCTATACCTAGCTGGATAGAAGTTTCAAGTTGGTTTAGAGTTGCGCATATAGAAACCAAATAACGATAAACAATTGTTCTATCTTTTCTATTATCGAGCTGAGGTAAAAGAACTTTTCCAATTTCCAATGATTCCTCTAAATTGGCATTCAAGTAGAGAGAAAGCATCAATTGAAATTGCAATTTTTTATTCAGTTCTCTATGTTCTTCGAATTCTCGATTCAGAAGAGATAAACCCTTCTTAGATAGTTGAATTCCCAGGCTATAAGATAATGTATCAATTGCTTTTTGAGAAGCTCTTTGGTTGAGCTCAGCTAAAAAAATTCTATCTTTCGGAGAAGTATCCTCTGAAATCTTGAAATTTAGGTGATTCACGATTTCTATTAGATGGTCATTTAAATTGCTGTCTTTGTATTTTTCATAGATCAACTGCCCGAGCTTGGAATGATTTTGATTAAGTTCTGAAACTGAAAGCAAAGAATAGGCAGCCTGTTGAACCCGGTCATGGAGAAATCGATATTCCATTTTATGAAAATCTTTAAAAGAATCGCCCGAATCTTTAAGTAGAGTTTGTAACAATCTATGCATTTGAGGTTCAAGTAAGAGAACACCTTCGCGTATACCTTCTTCCAATAAGGAACTCGCTTTGATTGGCTCTAAGTCCAAGGCTTCCGAAATTAAATCTAACTTGAATGAGGCTCCTATACAAGAAGCAATTTTGAGTGAGACTTGCGTCTCAAAGGGAAGCAATTGAATTCGGGAAGAAACCAAGTCTACAACATTTTCGGTATATCCTTCTGATTGAATTTTTTCTAAATCATATTTCCAACTATTTTGATCGTAATAGATAAAACCTGCTCTGTACACTTCTTTCAGAAATTGTTTAATGAAAAAAGGATTGCCTTTCGTTTTTTGAAAAACCAATTCTACCAAATCTGTAATTTTGTTAAGTGATAAAGTATCTAACAGCAATTTTTGGACAAAAAATTCAGGTAAGGATGAAATGTGAATTTTTAGGATAGAATGAGAATTTTCCTCTAATCCCTGAATCATCAAAACAAAAGGATGAATACTATCCACTTCATTATCCCTATAGGCGAGTAAAATCAAAAGACTCTGTGCTGACCTAGAATTCATTAGGTATTGCAAGAATTTTAGTGAAGCTAAGTCTGCCCATTGAAGGTCATCCAAGAATAAAACAAGAGGATGGTTATAATCCGAAAAAGTTGAAATCAAAGAATCAAACGTTCTTAAAAACTTTTCTTCCAGTTCCTTCAATGAAAGTTCAGGTAATTCTGACTTGGAGTTTACAAAGTAAGTCAGTTCCGGAATTATATCTAATAAAATTTGAATATCCGATCCGCAACTTTCGAGGATTTTCAATTTCCATTGGTCAATCGATTCCTTATTGCCAGTGAGCAGCTGTTTGAACAATTGAGAAAAGGCTTGGACTATGGCATAGTAAGGAATATTCTTTTTATATTGTTCAAATTTACCAGAGATGAAAAAGCCTTTTTTTTCTAAAATTGGTTTGTTTATTTCTCCTATCAATGCCGTTTTGCCAACGCCGGAAGGTCCGCCTATCGTAACTAAACGGATTCCACCAAGAGGGTCCTCATTAATTTGATCAGATTCCTGGCTTGGTCTATTTGATACTTTTTCATAGGCATCTAACAAAAAAGATAGCTCCGCCTCTCTGCCGTATAGTTTCTGTGGAATCCGAAGAACTTTTATATTTTCACTTTCTTGCGGAACAAAACTTATAAGTTGTCCATCAGAAATTTGTTTCTTAGCGAGAAGAAGATCTTCGTTTAGTGATTGAATAGATTGATAACGATCTTCAGGATTCTTTTCTAAAAGTTTTAGTATCATATTTGATAAAGATAAATTGCAAGAGGAACGTAGCTCTATAGGGGGAGTTGGAATTTTTGCAATGTGGGAGTGTACTAACTCCACAGGAACCTTGGAGGAAAAGGGTCTTTGTCCCGTTATCAATTCATAAAATAAAATCCCTAAAGAATACAGGTCGGTTCGGAAATCAATACTCCTATTCATTCTTCCCGATTGCTCTGGAGCAATATAAGGTAGGAAACCTTCGATCCTTTCCGGCTGAAGAGGTGACTGTTCTTCTTCTAGTAAGGTAGAACTTGTTCCCAAATCCATGATAAGAATTCGGTTGGTCTCTTTTTGGATGAAGAAACTGAGAGGAGAAATGTTTTTGATTATAATCTTTTGATTATGGATTGTTTTGATAAGTTCAACTAGTGGAATTACAAAATCCAAAAAAATAGAGTCGGTTTGATGAGAAAAGCTCCAATGATTTAGAATAGGAATCGCACTGGGATCCTCTAGAACTAAGAAATAATTTTGATTGAATTTCTCTAACTGAAGGATAGGAATGTGTATTTCTTTATGTAGCGACAACCCAACTTGGTATTCATGTCTAATCCTGGAAATTTCTTCGGAACTGGGATACTCAGATCGAAAAAATTTTAATAGAATAGGCAGATCATCTTCCTGTCTCCTGCCTCTGTACAAAATGAATCTTTCATTTTCATAAATTGTCTCACTCAAATCATAATTCTTTAGGTTCATACTTTTTTTAAAAACAGAATTCAAAGGAAAAGTATTGAAAAATAAAAAAACTCACAATCAATTTCGCAAATTTGTCATTTGGTTTCAAATTCCAAAGAAGGCTTGACCTTTAACTCTTTTGGTTTTAGACTCCATTGCTGGATTCTTTCTATGAGAATCAATGTGGGTTTGTCCGTTGGAAACTCTGTTAAGACATTCGATACAAACTTGTTTGACTCTACAAAATTCCTCTCATAAAAAAGATCCAAAGCTTTTTGGTATGCTTCTTTGCTATTGTCTTTCTTGGCAATTAGAGGTTCGGGATCACTGTTGTAAATTTCATAGATGGCAACAGGTATATTTTTACCTTTGACAGTGATTCGATCTATGTATCGAACTTTTAAAGATTTGTCATCTTTAATTGCTTCATAAATATCTTCAGATATCAAAAAGGGAGATCCATAGTGCTTTGAGATACTTTCAATTCGAGAGGATAGATTCACAGCATCTGAAATCACCGTGCTATCCATTCTATGATATTCTCCCACTGTTCCAAACATCATGTCGCCCGCGTGAATCCCTATACCAATCTTGATTGGTGGACGTTCCTCTGAATTTCTGTTCCTTTTGTTGTACTCTTTGAGACATTGCAACATCTCGATCCCAGCTTGGACTGCAGAGGCTTCATTTTCAAAGATCGCCATTATCGCATCTCCAATGTACTTATCTATAAATCCATTGTTTTTTCGAATAACGGGTCCCATTACGCCTAGGTAAGAATTAATGAAACCAAAACTCTCTTCTGGAGTCATTTTTTCTGAGAGAGTTGTAAAAGATCGAATGTCGGAGAATAAAACTGTCATTTTTTTCTTAACATTGTCCCCGAGACGAAGATCCTTTAGAGAAGATTTGGAAAGAAGTGCAATGGATTCCTTGGGCACAAATTTTTCAAAGGTTTTATTTAATGAAATTAAATTATCATTAGCAATTTTGATTGAAATGGATGAAATCATTAACTTTACTAAAATAAAAACAATGTATATGATTAGTAAAACTGAAAATGCATAGGTTAGCAGTCGATAAATATTAGCATTGATCAAAAAGGAGTTGTAGAACAAAGCGTACTCTACAGATAAAATTTCGAGACTTTCAGCAGTTCTGATTTTTAAAATATCATTCAATAGATTATCTAGCGTTATTTTTTTCTGAAGTATATTTTCTATATGTTTGATCAAAATTTCGAATTCTATGTTTTTGACTTTTGATTGAGAAGCCTTGAGTCTGTTTAAATTATTTTCACAAACTAGCTTTTGATTTTGGTCTCCAGTCAAATTGAAAATCAAAATATTTTTTAAGGATTCATCTAAATAAGATCCATCATATAGCTTTTGTTCTTTGACCTTGGTCACTGAAATTGGCAAAAGATAGAGAGCATTTTTCAGAATTGCATTATGTGCTTTAAAGCCATCGATCAAGGTTTTTTTCTCATTAAACACATTGATGTATTCTTCTAGTTTTTTGATGAGGACCGCACTTTCTGTTTTTCTAAGGGAATGCTCTCCTTTGTCTAAAAAATTTATTTCTGATTGAATGATTTGGAGGGATTCATTTATCGGATCATAATTTTTGTTAAGGTAATACCTGGATTTGAGTATGTTTTCATCTAATAGAGAATCTGCCTGCTTGATATTACGAAATGAAGTGTAAATACTTTCAGCTTTGGCATGGTCAGAGACCCGAGACTTGTAGTATAGCAACGACAAAGCAGAAACGAAAAATACAATGGAAAGAAAATAATATCTTTTTCTCATTCCAGCTTCTTACCTTTGAGTTCACCAGTGAGAGTTTTTAAAAATTTGATAATTTTTCTGGATTCTTCTGGTTCTAAAGTTCTTCCCAGTTGGTAGATAGACATGATCCTTACTGCCTCTTCCAATGTTTCTGCTGAGCCGTCATGCAAGTATGGGGAAGTTATGCTAACGTTGCGAAGAGAAGGCACTTTGAAAACATACTTATCGCTTTCTATTTTGGTTACATTGTATCTTCCCAAATCCGCTTCTGTTACATTGCCTCGATCCGAAAAATAATCTCCCGAAATACCAAAGGTTTGGAACATGTTTCCACCTACATTGATGCCTTGGTGGCAGGATGAGCATCCAAGATTTTTGAACAGATAGTAACCCTCCAATTCTTCTGAATCTATCGCATTGGTATCCCCCCTTAGGTATTGATCAAACCTTGCATTTGGCGTGTAGAGAGACTTTTCGTATTCTGAGATTGCATTTTGGATGTGCTCAGGTTTGATGCTGGATTTGTATATCAATTTGAATTTGGATACATACTCTGGGTCTTGTTCCATCTTAGAAATGACTTCCTCCCAGCTACTTCCCATCTCCAAAGGATTGTTAATGGGTCCAGAAGACTGTTCCTCCAAATTGTCAGCTCGACCATTCCAAAATTGCTTAAAGTTAAATGAGGAATTGAAAACGGTAGGGGAATTGATAGGCCCAATTGAATTGTTTATTCCGGTCGAAGATTTTTTGCGATCTGTGCCTCCTGTGTTCAAATCATGGCAAGATGCACAAGAAATAGAGTTGTCCTTGGATAGTCTTTTGTCGAAAAAGAGTCTTTCGCCTAACTCTACTTTATCGTAATCCAGTTCGATGGAGAGAGGGAGTGGTTTGATTGGTTCGTGACTTGTAACAACTAAAGGGACTTCCTGCGTTTTGGCTTGGAAGGAACTCTCAGGCCAAAAATAGATTAAAACGGAAATAGGCATGACGAGACCAATCATAGAAAAAAACCAATTGATCCGTTTGTTAAAATCCGCTGCATTTTCTGATATCTGACCAAAAAGCCAAGACTTGATTCTTTTGGGGTTCATATCAAATTCCTTTGTATTCAAATATAATAATGAATCCAAATTTACTTCAAAGGAACTCTTGTGTCCAACCAAAATAAATTACAGAAGTGCCACGGAATCCTCAGTTCCTCCTTTACTCCAATGGGAAATCTCCGAATTTTGCTTCATGCCTCCTCTCGTTCCTTCTTCTCCAGTTTCTTCCTTAGCTACGCCTGAAGAAGCTTTGCTATACCTTGATGAGTCCTGGCCTCTTCCCCAGTTGGTTTCTATGGCTTCGGTTCCCAGAAAAGAGTTCTTCGGGAATCGAGTTCGTATCCATATACTAGACAATATCAAAAATGGGCATTGCCCGGAAGATTGTGGCTATTGTGCCCAGAGGAAAAAGTCCGGTTCGGGAGTTAGGGAATACAGCCTCAAAAATCCCGAAACTCTATGGTCTGAAGCACAAGAAGCTAAGGCAAAAGGAGCTTACCGTTTCTGCATGGTCACTTCAGGGACGGGACCAAGTGATCGTTATACGGAAGACCTGGCAAAAGTAATCAAACGAATCAGCGGAGAGTTGGGACTCAAAGTTTGTTTGTCGGCTGGAATTTTGGATGAAAAAAAGGCTTCGGTTCTCAAAGAAGCTGGGCTAGACCGATACAACCACAACTTAAACACTAGCGAGGAATTCTATTCTGGTATTTGTACCACCCACACTTTCCAAGATCGAATCGAGACATTGGAAGCTGCCAGAGGAGCGGGAATAGGTCTTTGTTCGGGCATCATAGTGGGTATGGGTGAGTCCCGCCAAGCCATTGTGGATGTAGCATTTGAACTACGCCGATTGGGGGTGGCATCTATTCCAGTCAATTTTTTCATTCCCATAGCTGGTCATGCCATAGCAAATCCGAGCCAGCTTTCTCCCGAATTTTGTCTTCGCGTGCTCGCTTTATTTCGATTGGTCAACCCTGATGCCGAAATTCGCATTGGCGCAGGACGGGAGGGACACCTTCGTTCTCTACAGGGGATGGCTCTCTATGTTGCGAATTCTCTTTTTGCCGATGGTTACTTGAACGTAAAAGGCAATTCTCCCCGTGAAACTTTGCAATTGATTGCCGACGCTGGAATGGTACCTGAGTTTTCGGAGGGGATTCCAGAGGATTGGGGAGGAACCCAGAAACATATGTACGATGCCAGTAGCTTCCCTGAAATTTACAAGCATTTGAATGAGACCGCCCAATCGTAAAAGTCTTACTTCTAGGGTTTGGGTCGTAGGTGGCAAGAGGGGGTCTCTGTAAATTCGCAAGCCTCCAAAAAAAGACTTTCCAAATTCTCTCAACTTTCTTAGTTTTTGGCTACTCTCTGTTTTGGTAACCGACATGACAAAACCCTCCCTTCCCCTAGGAAAACAAATCAGTTATGCAGTAGGTCAATTGGGTTGGTCTACTCTTATCAACATCATTGGACTCCACCAAGTTTTCTTCTACCTTCCCCCAGCACCCAAACCTGGGCAGGAATGCTTCCCTGATCTCATCGAAAAGATGGCTTTCTGGGGCATTTCGACAATTGGAGTTGTGGCGGCGATAGGAAGACTATGGGACGCTGTAACTGATCCGTTAGTTGCCAATTCCAGTGACCGCTTCAATTCTCGATTTGGGAGACGAATTCCCTTTTTGGCGATAGGGGGAATTCCTGCCGCGGTTTTCTGTTGGTTGATTTTTGTTCCACCTAACAATTTTATATCATCCTCCAATTTGGTTTGGATGACATGCTTCATGCTCCTGTTTTATTTTTTCCTAACAGTTTATGTTACTCCGTATTTTGCCCTGATACCAGAACTGGGACATACACCCAATGAAAGACTGAACCTTTCTACTTATATTTCAGTGACTTATGCCTTGGGGATCATCGTCGCTAGTACAGAACCTATCATTAGCAATGTTTTGAAGTCAGCCTTTGTCTTCAATGTCGATCCAGCTATACAGGCGTTACAGTCAAGACAATATGCTCTCGGGATCCTTTGTGGTTTTGCCGCCATTTGCATGTATTTCCCAGTCCTGGCTATTGAAGAGAAGAAGTATTGCTTGGCAGAACCATCTAGCGTTCCTTTCAAAAAAGCAATCGTCCTCACCTTCCAAAACAAGAACTTCTTGTATTTTGCTCTTTCGGATCTCTGCTACTTCTTGGCACTGACGGTGCTCACGACAGGGATTTCTTACTATGTAACTGTGCTTTGGCAATTGGAAAGAGAATTTGTAACCAACCTACTTACCGTTATGCTGTTGGTTTCATTCGCTTTCTACCCAGTTGTCAATATCGTGGCAAAAGCGATTGGCAAAAAGAACACTGTTCTGATAGGCTTTGCTATTTTCTTTTTCTTGTTTCTTTCGGTTTTCTTTATTGGCAAAGATACTTTGCCCATCAATCCGTATATCCAAGGTTATGCGATTGTGATTATTGCCGCAATACCTATGGCTACCCTAGGCATATTACCAAATGCTATTTTGGCTGACATTGCTGAGTTAGATTCTCTCAAAACGGGTTCTAGTAGGGAGGGTCTATTCTATGCTGGCAGGACCTTTATGCAGAAGCTTGGCCAAACTCTTGCGGTACTCATTTTTAGCTCTCTTATATTGATTGGTCTAGACAAGGAAGCCCAGAAGAAAGTTTCTCCCAATATGACGGGTCTTATTGTACCAAGTGTAACTGAATCCCTGCCGCAAAAGTCAGACTCGGGGGACACAACCACCAATGATTCCCAAATTGACCAAAAAGAATCCCAAGAGAAGGTAATCTGCAAGGTCGCCGAAGAGCAGACGGGGGGTGAGCTTGGAGTGCGTCTTACGGGACCCCTCGCCGCAGGATTTTGTCTTGTGGCGATTCTACTTTTTCGAAGATACGGAGAAAAAGAAACCTTAGAAGAGATTGCCAAAATTCGTGGGACATAAAATCTCGGAATAGGGTGCCCTATGAGATACCGCATCGAAACATCGAAGCTTAAGAATGGCTACATTGAAGCGAAGCTCATCGAGACGACTACCAACAATCCGATTGAGTTTCGGATTTGTGACACGGAAGAGTACGCCCAATCCCAAATCAAGGATTGGCAAAAGCGCTTCCGAATGAATGAGCCTCAAGACCAAGAATAGGTTTCTGTCTGGGCTAATCCTGTCCGTGGCCCTATTTCTACTTCAATATTGCCGTTCGAGAGCCGTCAAAGATTACCACGACAAGGACTTCCATTGCCACAACGGTCCTGGGCTAAGGAACGCCGAGGATTTCTTGAAATACAAGAAATTGGGGTGGGAACCTTACCGTCTCGTAATCCAGGAAGAGAACAAAAAGATCGGGAAGGCAAAGGTCGTCTTGGCTGGCAACAGCCTAATCCACCTTTTTTTGCCTGAGCTCCTGGAAAAGGAATTCCCAGGCAAGTCGGTAGCAAACCGCGGTATCGGGGGCGACATGACCGACACCCTTCTCGATAGAATTGAAGAAGATGTTCTCTCTCTGGATCCCAGTGTGGTTGTTCTTGAAATCGGCGGTAACGATTTTATCCAGGGAAAGTGCCTACCATTGGTGCAACAAACCCACATTGCTATCATACAAAGAATCCACCAAAAGAATCCAAACACTCGGGTCATACTCCTTGCCATCCCACCAACCCTCGTCCCGGATTTGAATCGCATCGTGCCGATTTACAATTTGTTCTTATCCGACTATGCCAGAAAAACCAAGAATGTGGATTACATGGAGCTCTGGGATGAGTTCCGAGATCCCCAATCCCCCGTACTCAGAGAAGAATTTGTGAGACCAGGCGACCCACTGCATTTTAACAATCGCGGATATGAAGTTCTAGGTCGCAAATTACGAGAATTATTAAAATGGCCTTAGCATTCCTCAAAAAAGCCAACGAAATTACTCCAATCGAAAGAGATAAGATAACTTCGATTATACGAGAAAGAGAGTACTCCCAAAGAGATGTGTTCCATTTTCCAGGCTATTCTGTTATTTTTTTTACAGGAGAGGATGCTCCAATTTCGAGAGAAGGATTGGTCCGATTGCGTAAGAATCTCAGTGAGGAAAAAATTGATGTAATTTCCTTCGGAGATGGTTTTCTCACGGGTATACCGAAACTGATTTTTATGGATATGGATTCTACCGTAATCCAAGAAGAAGTAATCGATGAACTGGCTCGGGAGCATGGAGTATTCGATGAAGTTCAAGCTGTAACAAAGACAGCTATGGAAGGGGGAATGGATTTTGATTCTTCTCTTCGCCTAAGAGTAAATAAACTCAAAGGTCTCCCCGTTTCTTCTATCGAAAAAGTTTATCGTAGACTGACTCTTTCTCTCGGAATGAACAAAGTTTTGGAAATCGTTCCAAAATTTGGAACGGAGCTAATCATCCTAAGTGGTGGTTTTCTGCCTGTTCTTCAACTCTTTGCAAAAGATCATAAAATTTCGGACTTTCGAGCCAACCAATTGGAAGAGAAAGATGGAATTTTTACAGGAGAAATAACTGGACCTATTCTTAACGCAGAAGCCAAAGAAAAAGCCTTAGTTGAAATAGTGAATCAAAAAAAATGCGACCGAGACTTGGTGGTTGCCATTGGAGATGGAGCTAACGATGCATTGATGTTGAGAGCTGCAGGTCTTGGTATTGGTTTTCACGCCAAACAAGGTTTAAAAGATCGGATTGATCAATGGGTGGACTACAGTGACCTTGATGCCTTACTACTTTTATTCAGAGACCAACTGATCAACGTCTGATTTGACTTTTCCATTCTTCGAGAACCAAAAGAGCCTGTAAAGGCGTTAGGTCATCTAAATTTAAATCTTCTAACTTTCTTATCAGGTCAATGGCTGGTTCTCTCTCTTCGACTTTTTCTCTAAAAAGATTGCTATCATCAAACAGACTCGGCTCTTCAAGTAACTTGTACTTTTTATTTTGTTTTTCTAACTCTTTTAAGATCGAGTGAGCCTCCTCCAAGATGGAAGAAGGAATTCCCGCAATTTTTGCAACATAAAGACCAAAAGATTTTTGAGCCTTTCCCGTCTTAACTTTTTTTAAGAAAAGGACTTCTCCTTGTTTTTCATAAGTATCCAAGTAAAGATTAAAAATCCCAGACCTGGAACCCATTTCTGTCAATTCATGATAGTGTGTGGCAAAGATGGTTTTGGGACGAGGTTTCTTTTTTGCTAGGTGGTCAAGGATCGACCATGCAATACTCAATCCATCGTACGTGCTTGTTCCTCTTCCGACTTCATCAAAAAGAATCAGAGATTCGGAAGTGCATTTTTTTAGAATGTAAGCAGTTTCTTTCATCTCAACATAGAATGTGGATTCTCCTGATGCTATGTTGTCTCCGGATCCGATCCGTGTAAAAATCTGATCCACCAAAGGCAGTGTCGCTTGACTTGCTGGAACAAAAGAGCCCATCTGGAATAGAATTTGGATTAAAGCCACCTGTCTCATGTATGTTGACTTCCCTGCCATATTCGGACCAGTCAGAATAGCTATGCCTTGGGAATCAGAATCTAAATTTAGAGAATTCGCAATGAAGCGCTCTCCGATGGGAAGATTTGCTTCCACCACTGGATGTCTGCCATCTAATATGCTAAGGCTTTTGTTATCTGATATCGTAGGTCGAGTCCATTGAAACCTTTCAGAGACTAGGCAAAGAGATAGCAAATAGTCTAACATCCCTATTTCCTGAGCCAAAGGCAGAGCTTTGTCTTGCAATGAAAGAGTCTCTTCCACTAAAGTATCAAAAATCTCTCTCTCTTTTGAGTCGATGGTTTCATCTGCAATTAAAATTTTCCGTTCCAATTCCTCCAATTCTATGGAAGTGAACCTTTCCGTAGTTACCAATGTTTGCTTTTTCAGGAAGTGCTGGGGGGCTTCCTTGGCTTGGTTTCTGGAAAGTTCTATGTAATAGCCGAGTATTTTATTGTAGCGAATTTTAAGAGTGGAAATTTTTGAATTTTCTCTTTCCCTCTTTTCCAGATTTATTATCCAGTCTTTACCTTCTGTTTTCGCAAGATTCGCTGTATCATATTCTGAAAAATTTCCCGATTTTAAAAAAGGAGCTGAGCCCAATGCAGAAGGCAAATCTCCCTCAAAAAGCAGGGATGTAATTTTGTTGGCGAAGTCACTGATTTCTTGAGGAAGTTGGATGATCGCATAACCAATATCTTGTAATATAGAAAAGCAATTCTTATAGGAAGATACAAATTTTTCGAAAGATCTAAAATCCCTAGGAATAGCTCTACCTCCGCGAAATCTTGAGAACAATCTCTCTAAATCGGAAATGGAACTCAATTCCTTTTGTAAAAGAAGCCTCTCCTTTTTGTTTGATCTCAAAATATGAATGTATTCTTGCCTTTTTTGGATTGATTCGCTGTCCATCATTGGAAATATAATTTGCTTCTCAAGAGTTCTTTTCCCAACAGCAGTTTGGCAATGGTTTAGAACTCCGAAGAGCGAATGTTCTGGGGTTTTGGTATTTGGAAGGAGCTCCAAATTGGAGATCGTCTTTTCATCTAATTGAAGATATTCTAATTTATCGACAAATGTAGGTTTGGCTGAGTAGATATCAACTCCTCTATAATTGTAAGCCAAATAAGCTTCCAGTAGATGAATCAAAACATCCTTTCCTTCAGATTCAATATTAGTTCGTACTGAAGAGAGAAGAATCTGATCTGGGATGGAAAGATTTTCTGGAGGAAGCCCTTCGGGATATAATATTTCCTTGGGAGAAAATCTCTTTAGGAGGTCTTCCAAATCTTCTATTTGTTCCTTACCTAAAAGAAAATATTGAAATTGCGAAGTAGAAACATCAGCAAAACCGAGATAGATTTGGTTTCCTTTTTTAAAATATAGGCCCAGGTAGTTGTTTTTGTATCCTCCGAGAAGATTTTCTTCGATGACTGTCCCTGGTGTAATGATCCTCACTACTTCTCTCGATAAGAGTTTCGGCTTCAATTCGTTAGTCTTCTCTTGCTCGCATATCACAATTTTTTTGCCTGCACCCAAAAGCTTAGGTATATAAGAATCTACCGCATGGTAGGGGATACCAGCCATAGGGATCTGGTTTTGTCTCTGTGTCAGAGTTATGTCTAGGATCTTAGAAGCTTCTATCGCATCTTCTTGGAACATCTCATAAAAATCCCCCATGCGAAAGAAAAGAACGGCGTCCGGGTAGCCATCTTTAAGCTCCCGGTACTGGCGCATCATTGGAGTATCAAGTGGGTCCTTTTCTGACATGGAGGGCAAGGGCTCGGACCAGCTCTGGGTCCTTTTCACCATTCGATTCCACCCCAGAGGCTACATCAATACCATAAGGGGAAAGAATTTGTATGGCATCCCTTACATTTTTTGGGTGAATCCCTCCAGCTAAAAGATATGGCCGAGTGATCTCCTTCGCGAATTCCCAAGGAAATCCATGACCTGTGCCTCCTCCTTGGCCTGGGGCAAAGCTATCCAGTATGAATAGGGAAGATTTTGGATAGGGGAGTATAGGATTATTCTCTGTTATGCGATATGAGGGAAGTAGTTCTAAATGGAACTCACTTGCCAGTTGTAATAAATCCTTTTCCTTTGAATCTCCAACTACAAATTGAAGGTAATCAGGTTTGGGACTTTGGATCAAAATAGACTTTGCATGGTCAAGATCATTTTCAAAAAAAACATAAACCAACTTGGGCTTGAATTGAGAATTTTGGATATGGCGATCTTGTAGCTTGTGCCATTCAGATTCAGTTATACATCGTTTTGATTTTGGACTAAAATTGATACCTACGAAATCAATCTCAAGTTCGCATATCAGGTCGTAAATTGGAATTGTACGAATACCGCATATCTTGATCTGAGTCACTTGGCTTCGCTATTGGACTCCATCGCACCTCTAAAACCAGAATGAAGAAATTTGAGGAGCATTTCTTTGTCTCTTTCCATCTCTTCTACAGTCCTATCCTGACGAATCATTTCGATAAAAATATTTAAGAAGAAAGAAACCAAATTATGTATTACAAATTCGCTGAACTGTCCGCTGTATTCAGGATTGTCTCTCGCGTACGAATGAAAGTGTTCTATATAAATTTTTGATGCTCGAAGCTTCGTTTTTTCTTCCAGTCCCTCAAGCTCACTACCTTTGGTTTTGAGTAGTAGAAGTTGGAAGTCTTCCCTATTACTTGCAATGTAATTCAATAGCAAATCGAATCTTTCTCTCCAGTCTTCGAAGGAATCTGCGAGTCGTTTTGCTATATAGTTGGGTTGAGAAATGTATTGAAACCCAACTTCCAAACCCTTGAGAATTGGACTGAGTATCTCAGATAGCAAGTGTTCTTTGTTCTGGAAATAATTGTAGATATTGCTTGTAGATACTTGGGCTAAATCTGCAATTTCTCTCATATTTGCTTCTTCAAATCCCAAACGAAAGAATTCTTTCCTGGCAGCTTCCAAAATTCTAGTTCGAGTGACCTCTTTCAGACTACTTATCATGCAATTTGACTTGGGCTCCTACTATCCCTTTTGATATTCATGGATTGTTGAATTTTTGGTAAAGTCGGAAGCTACCGCAAACCAAAATGGTTTGGTCTTTTTTTGGAGTCAGATTCATCAAATCTAGGTCGGCAAAATCTATTTTGGTCCAGCCGAAGTAGGAGTCCCATTCTGCAAATCCATTTCGTTCAACAACCAAAACTTCTTTGATTTCTGCTTGGACCAAGACTTTTGCCATGGAATCCCTATCTTTGTCGGGAAGAACTCCGATTACCACTTGGTCTGGATTGAGTTCTTGGATCACCCTCTCCAAAGCCTCTGGGTTGTGAGCTGTGTCGTAGTAAAGGCCTGGTTTGATTTCCTCCATCCTTCCTCTTAGGGGAGGGCACTCTTCCCAAACCAAGGGAGAGAAGATCGCTATCTTCTCCAACGCCCACTTGGCGAAGGCAAAGTTTTCTTTAAGGTATTCTTTTTCTCTGGATTGGGGGGCAAAAAGAATAGGGATTTCCTTAGCTTCTATGGCGAGGAAGGATTCCAATGGTTGTGGTTGGGAAATAGAAAAAAGGCATTTCGTTTTGGGTGAAGAAATAGCTACCTTTTCTCTGGCGATTTCTTCCTTAGTCCTTCCTAGAATCTCGCAGTGATCTAAACCAATCTTGGTAAGTAGTACGTAATCCGCTTCCACCAATTTGGTGGCATCAAGCCTTCCTCCGAGACCTGCTTCCCAGACTTCGTATTCACAATTCAATTCTTGAAAGGCGCGAACGGCAATGGTTGTGATCCATTCGAAATAAGTGAAGCTCTTGTCCTTGGACGTTATCTGAGAAAAGGCATCGTTGAGTATGCTTTCTTCTACATTTTTCCCACTAACTTGAATTCTCTCCAATGGTGTAATAAGATGGGGACTAGTGAAGAGTCCGATTTTACTCTCTGGAAAAGTTTTTTGCAAGTGTTGGGCCAGGAAATGAGCTGTACTTCCCTTACCATTTGTCCCCACAATCGAAAAGCGAATCTTGGGTCTAGATTTGGGAAGATGCTCTTCCCAAAACTTTTGTAAGGGCTCCAAAGTATAATTGCCCTTAGTTTGAAATTTTCTCGAAACTTCTGGATTTGCTAATTCAGATAAAAATTCAAGAAAGCTATGCATTTAAGCTCTTTGTAACTAATTCTTCAACTAGATGCATGTCTTTGGCATTGGGACGATTGCCTGTAAAAAGCTCAAATTGTCGGTATGCCTGGAACAATAGCATCTTGTATCCTGGAATAATTCGACATTTGGATTGATTTGCGAATTCCACTAAAGGTGTATTCACCGGATCATATACAATATCAAAAACAGTTTGATCCCTTTGGAAAAAATCTTTTGGAAGTGGAGATTCTTTCGGTTTGCCAGTCATCCCTAGAGGAGTTGTTTGGATTATCAAAGAGTATTCGCCTCTAGAATCCATGGATTCGGTTAGATTAACACTTTTTATGCGATCATCGAGGGCAGATAGGCTTGACACTGCTTCTTTATTTCTTGCCAAAATATGGAATTGCGTTTCGTAATTCAGTTCTCTAGTCAAAGCTTCCAATATTCCTCTAGCGCTTCCTCCCGAACCGATTACAAGAATCTTTCCTTCAAGTGAGTCTTTGGAATTTTCTTTGATGGCATCCAGTGCCCCGTCTCCGTCTGTATTCCAAGCTTCCCATCGGTTCCGCCAAACCAGAGTGTTCGAAGCTTTCATTCTCATCGAGGCAGGGCATTGCCACTCGCCTTTTTGGAATGCCCACTCTTTGAGGGGGATGGTAACGGATAGCCCTTGAAATCCTAGAATTTCCAATGGCTCGAGTCCTTTCGTTCTCCAATCCTCTCTTTCCAAAACCAAATACAGAGCATTGGTTCCTGAAAGCTGGAAGAGTGTGTTGTGAACCAAGGGAGATCTCGTGTGTCCTAGGGGAAAACCCAATATCCCAAAAAGCTTAGTCTTGGAGTCGTACAAGAATCCTCCTAAATTCGGTGGACAAGGCGAATACTTTTCCAGAATGGAGAAGGATGCTCTTCCTACCTGCTCCATCGGAACCATGGACGATCCTTGTGGACATCCTTTTTTTCTTCTTAGCGTCCTTTGCTTGTGCCTGGTACTTTTACACATACAAGAGAAGGGACTTTTTGGGTAAGTTTTGGGGTGCGAGTATTGTGGCTGGTCTGGGTTCCCTTATTGTTTTTGCCACTATGCAGACCTACATCCGTGACTCCATCATGTGGCTCATGTCTCCAAAGATTGGCTCCACTCAACTGAGCAACATCAATCTCGTTGCCATTTTGCTAGGGGGATTTCTCTCTCTCTACATCATGAGCAGGATCAACAACAACAAAGAGAGGAGAGACTAGAGTTTGTCTTTGTTTTTCGTATAACTTGACATACTTCAAGAAGTTGTAGTAGAATCCGAGAATTGCCAAAATGATTCCTGGTTTTCCATCCAAGAAACCAAAGCGGAAAAAATACATCCAAAGCATTTTGAAAAATCCCTTCCCAATCGCCCATAGGACACTGCTTTTCGACCCTTTTCTAAATTCTTCCTCACTGAATAGATCTGAGTATCTATCTATGAATTGGATGTGATCCGAAATGTTTTTGTAGCTAAAGTGAAAGAGCGGATTGTTCAAAGTCCCCAAATTTCCATTCAGTTCTACTTTTTCGTGAACCAGACCACCTTTAAATCTCCCCTTGTGTTTTCGAAATAGTCTTATTTGGTGATTGGGATACCATCCTCCATGGCGTATCCAAGTTCCCAGATATCTCGTTAGCCGAGGAATTTGGAACCCGTCTATGGATTCCTCTTCCATCAGATTTAAAATTTCTTCTTTGAGTTCTGGGCTAACTACCTCGTCCGCATCCAAAGCCAATACCCAAGGAGCTTTAGTTAAAGAAATAGCATAGTTTTTTTGGATTTGGTAGCTTTCGAAGGTGCGTACTTCTAACTTAATCTTGGGGAAAGTCCTTAAAATTTCTAAGGTGCCATCCGTAGATCCAGAATCTACCACCACTATGTCTTCGATAAAATCAATGGCTTGAAGAGTCCTCTCTATATTATCCCTTTCATTAAATGTGATGATGGCACAGGAAAGAGATAAAGCCATGCCCTAGTTTTTTTGTACTAGCTGTTTCGTCGTATAGTTTTTTAGGATTGGTATTTCTAAACGTGCAATGGTGAGATCTTCACCGAGAACGATTCGGAAGTGATTTGGATCGATACCTTCTCCTTTGAGCAGGATTAAAATTAGGGCAAGTCCCAATCCTGCCCCTTCTGTGTTATCTGCATTGTCCATGTAGAATTGGGCTATGTCATCGTAGGACATTCCTTTTCCTAGTCGCTCACGGATGGCATTCTCTTCCTGATAGGCAATGGGGGTATTGTTAATAACTTCAACCAAGATACTTTCATCATTGTAGCTAAAATGGATAAGGCAATAGTACCCTATGGACTTAGCCTTGGCTCCTAATTCATTCGACATGGCATCGCTAAAGGATTCTCGGTATTCTCTCACCCCTTTTTTGTATTCAGTCAAATCCTCGAGATCAAACTTCTTATCTTCAAAAAAAACTCTTTTTTGATTCGCTTTGCACGCGTTAATAGTTAACTCTTTTGTTATGGTATAAAGTGTGGGCAAGAGAGAAGGGGATTCCACTTTCTCCAAAATAAGCCTGATGGCTTCTTTGATTTGTTCTTCCACCGCCTTGGAAATCGTATGCGTGCGAAGAGACAATTTCTTGTTGTTTTCTACAATGAGTTTTATTTGATCCAAAATCTCGCTTGTTTCCTTAACCATGGAATAGAACCTTCAATCGGAATAGACGAATGCCAAGACTTCTTAGAATTGAACTCCTGCTTGCCATCTCCTTCTATTTATCGGCAATCCATCCATCTAGTCTTTCCTCTCCATCAGGGAAAATTTCCAAGGCTAGGCTTTGGATTCCAGAAAAAAATAATTTCTCGGAAGAAGTGAGTCTCGAGTGGAAAAACGGGATTTTTTTAAAAACACAGCCGCCTGAAGGAAAGGAACCTGAGGTATTTGTTTTACCTACGTTTTGCGATTTGGGTGTGGTGCTTGGGTCTAACGGATTTCATCCGACGACGGAAAGAGACATAAGCATGAATTTGCAGATACTAGTCCGTTTGGGCTTTGGTCATGTTCTAAGCATCGGTGATGGCAGTTGGGTAGAAAATACAAAGACCAAGATCAAATCCGGCAATTTGGTTGGTCCGGAAATTTTCCAAGCTGCAACTCCTCTGGTAGGTGAGGTTAGTTCAGAAGACAAATATAGATTTGTTCCATTGGTCGACGGGGAGTCTTGTCCCAAGGCAAACGGTAAAATTGTGCCCTTTTTTTTGAAATACAAAGAAGAGCTTCTTCCTCTTCGCGAAAGTTTTGTTTGTAAGAACCATTACGAAAAGACACAAGGGAGTTTGCCTGTTGCCTTTTCTTTTGGTCAGGCGGAACTTTGGGAAAAGGCACTCCAGGCGGGCTTTAAGGTGATTTACCACAAGTCGGATATCACTCCTAAGACCAAAGCACTTTTGCCCTCGGACTTGAGAGTGGTTCCTCTGCTTGCAGCCGCTAAGTTTGCTGGCGATATCGAATCAAAAGAGGACATGATTTCCTACTGGAAAAATCACCCTTGGGATTTGTTGGGTGAAGAAGTTGGAACAAAGTATTCCGAAAAGTGGGATGTTTTGTATCCGGAAGGGAAACAAAAATCCAAAGATAGATTTTCCAAATTTTCTATCGACCTTAGCGAAGAGCAGTGGTTATTCGCATCAGGTTCAGGATACCCTGGGCTACCCTACGGTGTAGCGACAATTTTAGAGGCAAAACATTGGCAAAGAGATATTGGTATGGCTGATCCTCTAGAAGGCAACATACAAATTCCAAAAAGAGATCCTACCAAATACACAGAAGAAAGAATCAGGCTACTTCGTGCCTTGACTCTAAACAGCTGTGAGATTTTGGGATCTCAGCACCGAGGGAGAATTTCTCAGGGAGGGCAGGTTTACTTTTTAACATACAAGCAAAATCCCTTACTGCAAAGGTACGGAATATTTGATATTGAATCCGTAGTCTTAGCTGGAAAATTGGTCTATACCAAGAAACAGAAGAAACCCAAAGATGAGCCAAAAAACCAAAAGCGAGTTCGAACGACTCCTTGACGAGAGTTTCGAGAAAAGAAAATCGATAGAGCCAGGCTCTGAATGGACAGGAAAAGTCACAAGCATCAAGAACGACTACCTCTTCCTTCGGGCGGCAGGCTTGGTTGGGAACTTGTCCACCGAGGAGTTTCGGGACTCAATCCCTCCAAAAATAGGTTCAGAAATAAAGGTCTATTTTTTGAAGGAAGAATATGGAGATTATTACTTCACCACCTGCTTGACTGGGGAAGGGATTACTTCCGATTCCTTAGGCATTGCCGTGTCTTCCCATATACCCATTCTGGGACAAATCGCATCTGAGACTAAGGGCGGTTATGAAGTTCGATTAGGCTCATTTCACGGTTTTGTGCCCCATTCTCAAATGGACTTGGATACCAAGGGCAAATCACTTCTTGGACAAAAATTTAAATTTTTAGTTACCGAAGTTCAGTCGAAGACGAGTAAGGTGATTCTCTCTCAGAGAAGGTATGTAGAAAGAGAACGAATCGCTAAACAAAGAATTTTAGAAGAAGAACTCAAAGTTGGCTCATTTCTTTCCTGCAAAGTCAAGTCCATACACAAATTCGGTCTAATCGTTGGTGTAGATGGCTTTGATGCGCTAATCCCACAAGTAGAGGCAACTTACAAGCGCAATGCTGATCTCTCTAAAGAATTCCAAATCGGCGAAATGATCAGAGCAAAAGTCTTGCAACTGGATTGGCAGTCCAAGAAGATCACACTTAGTGCCAAAGAATTTCTTGCGGATCCTTGGGCACAGTCTGTCCCTTTCCAAGAAGGAGATATTGTTTCGGGCAAAGTCGAGTCGCTCAAGCCATTTGGTATTTTTGTCAGACTCTCGGATTCCTTTGGAGGTCTCGTTCCCAACAAAGAGACAGGATTGCCCCCAAGAACACCCACAAGCCAGAATTTTCATCCGGGACAAGCAGTAGAGGTTTACGTGGTGGAGGTGAACCCAGAAAAAAAGCAGATATCCCTTTCCATTGCCAAAGCGAAAGATGCCAAGGAGAGATTGGAATTCCAGGCCTACCTCAAGACCGAGGGAGAAACGCCCACTCTATCCAGTTTTGGCCTAGCCTTAAAAAAATCTCTGGAAAAGAACAAGAAGAACTGATGGAAATCGCTCTTTTTGAGCCAGAAATTCCACCCAACACCGGAAATATAGCTAGGCTCTGCGTGAACACAGGTCTTCCTCTCGCGATCATTGGAAAGCCAGGCTTTTCCCTAACGGAGAAAGCCCTACGAAGGGCGGGATTGGACTACTGGCATCTTTTGGATTTTTCCCAATACAGTTCCTGGGAGGATTACAGGGCCGAACGGAAGAGTTCCCGTATCCTTTGTTTCTCCAAGTTTGGAGTTACCAATCTTTGGAACGTTCAATTCCAAAGAGGAGACTGTCTTTTGTTTGGAAGGGAAACCAAGGGCCTACCCGAGGAAATCTTGTGCAATGCACTAGACCAGGAAAAGATATTCATCCCCATGGCAGAGGGATCCCGGTCGATTAACCTTTCCAACGCCGTCGCCATCGCGGCTTACGAAGCTCTGAGACAGCTGCAATAGTCAGAAAACTATTTACAAAGCTTTTCGACGCTTAGAAATGGAAAGCAAGTGGCTTTTCCTCTCTCCCAAACCGAAATCGAAAAGGAAGTTCTCCAGCTTTTTGTGGCAGGTCTTTCTGGTAGCGCGAAGGATTTTCATTCCTGGGTCTATATGGAAACCTTTAGAAAGTTCAAAGACCATCCCGAGTTCGAAATCAAAGTGATTGCAGATTACTTTGATAAACTTAAGGCAGCGGAAGATATAGAACCTAACCCTCTCGATCCGAGAGAATTCACTCTGTCCGTTAAGTCACCTAATGCCAAGAAGGTTTCTAATGCCGAGAAGTTTGTAATCCTCGGTGCGTTAAAGTACAATCCCATACAGTATGTTAGGTCAAGGTTAGAGAATTTTCTTAAAAAGAATTCCGTAGATGAAGAAATCATAATGGATCTATGTATAGCAACTGTTGAAGCCGTTGAAAATTCAGCGAAGTATGGAGATGGTTTGAATGTTGATGTAACTTACAACATTGATAGAAATAAAATTTTCACTTTAGAAATGCTCAATAAAGTAAAAGATTTTAATTTGGAAGATGATATTCTTCGGGGGAAATTTTCCTCTACGGCTACTTTGATGCGTGGTATGATGGTAATGCAGAAGTTGTATGATACTGTGGATTTAGATATTCTCGACAATCGTAGGCAGGCCTATCTCAAAGCGTCGCGAAAGATAGCTTAATGCCTTCTTTTCAGATGGTCTCACCGTTTTCAGCGGCTGGGGATCAAATCAAAGCCATCGAGTCTTTGGCAGAACATTTTCGAAATGGTAAAAATCGTCTAACCCTAGTCGGTGTCACAGGTTCTGGAAAGACCTATACCATGGGAGAAGTCATTCAAAAAATCAACCTCCCCACTCTCATACTGTGCCATAACAAAACACTTGCGGCACAGTTGTTCAGAGAGTTTAAGGAATTTTTTCCCCACAATGCAGTTGAATACTTTGTCTCCTACTACGACTATTACCAGCCGGAGGCATATGTTCCAACTTCAGACACCTACATAGAAAAAGACATGTCAATGAATGAAGAAATTGACAAATTGAGATTGAGAGCTACCTCCTCTTTGCTCGAAAGAAATGATGTAATAATTGTCAGCTCTGTTTCTTGTATTTATGGCTTGGGCTCGCCCGAAGATTACAAAGAGTCCACTATTTTTCTTAAAGTAGGCATGAATCTCGATCGAGATCAGTTGATCAGGAAGCTCCTGCACATACAATACCAAAGAAATGACCTGGACTTTTCGCGGGGAAATTTTAGAGTTCGGGGGGATACTCTTGAAATTCTTCCCTCCTACCAAGAAGAAGGGGTGAGGATCGAATTTTTTGGAGATGAAATCGAGGCGCTCACTAGATTCGAAGTCATCACAGGCAATACAAAAAACAAATTAGACAGAGTGATTCTTTATCCCGCCAAACACTTTATTACTTCTGGTCCGAAATTAAAAGATGCCATTGAAGCTATTCGCGCCGAAATGATCGAAACTAGAGATAAATTCAAATCTCGCGAAAAGTTCATCGAAGCGGAAAGAATTGAATCCCGAACTAATTATGATATAGAAATGTTAAGTGAACTTGGCTATTGTAACGGCATAGAAAATTATAGTAGACACTTAACGGGTAGGAAGGAAGGAGATAGACCAGCTTGTTTGATTGATTATTTTGGTGGGAATGAGTTCCTTTTGATAGTAGATGAGTCCCATGTGACTTTGCCGCAAGTCGGAGGTATGTTTGCTGGTGATAAGGCAAGAAAACAAACACTTGTAGATTTTGGTTTTCGTTTGCCTTCGGCACTGGACAATCGACCTTTGAATTTTAGTGAATTTGAATCCCTTACTCCAAAAACTCTTTATGTTTCAGCTACCCCTGATACTTTCGAGTTAGGAAAAAGCGAAGGAGTTGTGGAACAAATCATTCGACCTACTGGTTTGATCGATCCAGAGGTTGAAGTGAGACCAACTAAACATCAAATAGATGATCTTCTATCTGAGATTCGAAAAAAAATGGAAAAAAATCAAAGAACTCTAATTACAACTTTAACCAAAAAAATGTCAGAAGATCTCGCAGATTACTACCGAGAAGTTGGTTTGAAAATTGCCTACCTTCATTCAGAGGTAGATACAATTGAGAGAGTTGAAATTATCAGAGATTTACGAAAGGGAATTTATGATGTAATTGTGGGAATCAATCTGTTGAGAGAAGGTTTGGATATACCTGAGGTTGCCTTAGTCGCCATTTTAGATGCAGATAAGGAAGGTTTTCTGAGAAATTACAAATCACTAATCCAAACTATCGGACGGGCCGCAAGGAATGTAGATGGAAAGGCAATTCTTTATGCAGATCGCATGACAGAAAGCATGAAGAAAGCCATACAAGAGACAGAGAGAAGAAGATCAATACAATCCGAACACAATAAGAAATTTGGTATAACACCAAAAACTATCCTAAAAGAGATCCATGATATTCTCCCAAGAGAAATGGCGGCTGAAGACCAACTTGCGCAGGAATTGAACCTAATCGAAAAAGAGTTTACCATAAAAAAGTTCAAAACCAAAACAAATTTGAAAGAAGCATTGAAGAAAGAGATGTTAAGAGCGGCCTCCGACTTGAATTTTGAAAAGGCTGCTATGCTCAGAGACAAAATGCTATCTATTGAAGTTGACAAAATAGAACAAAAATAAGGAGGAACATGGACAATTTTGAACCGAACGATATCCCTGGCAAACTAGCTCGATTGGAAGATGCATTGCCTAAGCAGTTGTTTCTTGTTCCTATCAAATTTCGACCTGTTTTTCCAGGAATCGTGACCCCTCTCATCATCCCCTCTGGACGATTCACAGCGGCCATTGAAGAATCTATAAAACAGGCAGGTTTTGTAGGACTTATTCTTTTGAAAGATGATCAATCAGAGGAAGAATCAGATAAGAACATTTTTGAAGTAGGAGTAATTGCCAGAATCTTAAAAAAAATCAATCTTCCAGATGGTGCATTAAATATCTTGGTTAACACCATTCAGAGATTTAAAATTGATACCTTCGCAACCAATCATCCTTATTTAATTGCAAATGTTTCCTATCCATCCGAAGACCCTGGAACTTCTAAAAACAATCTCAAAGCTTTGATGCGAACTCTGCTGGTCTTGACCAAGGAACTAGCACAAAACAATCCTTTATTCACAGAAGATATGAAGCTGACCATGATGAACGTCAATGAACCTGGGAAGATGGCGGATTTTGTGTGTTCTGTTTTGAATTTAGAAAAAATAGAATACCAAGAGATTATTGAATCATTTCCTCTCAACGAAAGAATCGAAAAGGTTCTCTTATTTGTCCATAAAGAGTTGGAGTTAGTAATATTACAAAGGAAAATCCAAGAACAAATCAATGAGAAAATCGATTCCGGTCAAAGGCAGTTCTTTTTAAGAGAACAGCTCAAAGCAATCCAGCTAGAGTTAGGTATCAATGATGATGCCAAAGAAAAAAAGTATGATTCGCTCCTTCAAAGACTATCCAAATTGTCATTGCCAGATGAAGTTCTTCGCGAAGTTCAAAGAGAAGTAGAAAAATTCAGAGCCTTAGAACCAAGTGGGATGGAATACAACTTAGTCAGGAATTATTTGGAATTAGTGGAATCATTGCCATGGGAACCTAACCAAACTTCCGAAATCAATATAAACACAGCGAAACGAATTTTAAATCGAGATCATCACAAATTGGAAGACGTAAAAGAAAGGATTTTAGAGTTTCTTGCAGTACGTAAACTCAACCCTAATTCAAAGGGAAGTATATTGTGTTTGGTTGGTCCACCTGGAGTTGGGAAGACTTCAATTGCCAAGTCTATAGCCGAGTCTCTAGGGAGAAGGTTTTATAGATTTGCATTAGGTGGAATTAGAGATGAAGCAGAAATAAAAGGTCACCGTAGAACTTACGTAGGTGCGATGCCTGGAAGAATTATATCTGCTCTCAAGATTACGGGCTCCAAAAATCCTGTTATACTTTTGGATGAAATAGACAAATTGACACAAGGTTACCAAGGAGATCCTCAATCGGCTCTTTTGGAGGTCCTAGACCCGGAACAAAATAATGCTTTTCGAGATCATTACTTGGATCTGCCTTTCGACTTATCTGATGTCTTTTTTATTGCAACGGCGAATAGTTATGAACCGATTCCTAGGGTTTTGCTAGATAGAATGGAATTGATACCTCTATCGGGTTATATCACAGAAGAAAAACTCTCCATTTTTCAAAAGTATCTTTTTGAGAAAATACTTAGAAAGAATGGTTTGAAATCAAATGCATTTGTTTTTCCAAAGGATACTGCTTTGGCTTTGATTGATTCGTATTCCCGAGAAGCAGGGCTAAGAGGATTAGAAAAAAAGTTTGATCGGCTAGTTAGAAAATTAGCACTCCAAATTGTACTCGGCGAAAGAATCCCAAAGCAAATACTTCAAAAGGATCTGGAAACTTATCTTGGACCACCTCCCTTTTCGGAGGAACGTCTTTCATCTCTACAAAATAGTGGAACGGCACTTGGTTTAGCATGGACGCAGTCAGGCGGTTCGATACTAATAATAGAAGCTGTATTTGTTCCAGGAAAGGGTGGAATTCTTTTGACTGGTCAAATGGGAAAAACTATGGAGGAATCAGCAAACATAGCATATTCCTATATCAAAAGCAGTAATGATTGGAGCTATTCAGAAAAAACATTGCATTTGCATGTCCCTGATGGTGCCACTCCAAAAGATGGACCTAGCGCTGGTATTACTATGGCGTCAGCTATTTACTCTCTATCCAAAGGGATACCAGTCAAATCGGGATATGGTATGACAGGAGAGCTTACTTTAACGGGAGAAGTACTGCCGATTGGCGGATTACGGGAAAAGGTAGTCGCAGCCAAGAGATCGGGGATAAAAAATATAATTTTTCCAAAAGAAAATTTACCCAATTGGAAAGAGATTCCCAATTATGTTCGTAAAGGGTTGAAGGCATTTCCAGTAGCACATTTTTTAGAAGTACAATCTATATTATTTCCAAAGGACAAAACCAAGATTAAAAAATGAAAAAGATCCCAAACTTCAGAAAAGGATCTTTAGCACCAATCGTCTTTGGTAGTTTGGTTCTTTTTCTTTTAGGATTAGGGATTTGGATTGGCTCCGCTTATTTGGTGTGGGTTACTGAAGAATCCAGAATTGCAAAAACTCTGGAAAAATATCAGAGAGAAATCAGTTCTTTAGAGTCCGAGTTCCTCCCAAAACCTATCAAGATTAGAGATAGATCTGGGAATCTCATTGGAGAATTTTATAGGAGAAATTTTAAACCTATTCGATTAGACAATTTGAACAATCACTCTACACTCATTTGGGCATTACTGTCATCAGAAGATAGGGAATTTTATGTTCATTCCGGAATCAATTATTTTGCCATTGGAAGGGCAATCCTTACAAACCTCTCCCAATTTCGTTTTTCACAGGGGGGAAGTACAATCACTCAGCAGTTGGCGAAATTGACTTTGAATTTAGGTAAAAGAAATATTTCTAATAAACTAACAGAACTGTATTGCACTTTTTATTTAGAGACTCATTTTACAAAGGATGAGATTTTAACTATGTATTTGAATCAAATTTTCCTTGGAGAGGGAAATACGGGAATTGAAGAAGCTAGTAGGTATTATTTTCGAAAGCCAGCTCAAGAAATAACACCAGAAGAAGCGGCTCTGCTAATAGGAATTATTCCAGCCCCAAGTGTATACAATCCTATGAGAAACTTGGGAATAAGTCTCCAAAGACAAAAAAGAGTTTTGTTAGATATGTCAGAACATACGGATCTTAATCCAAGAAAAAATTTTAAAAAAGAAAAGTTTCAAAAGTCTATTGATTCCAATCTTAAAAAGTTCTATTTGCATTACAAAATAATTGAAAGAAAAAAAGGTGAAACAAAGGAGTACGAATCAGAAATTGGGAAGTATGGGTCTAACAAGGACTTTAGGATCAATTTAGCACCTGATTTCAATCAGGACGTCAGAAATTTTGTTTTGGATAATTTTACTGAAGAAGAGTTGGAGGAGTCTGGAATAGAAATTTATACTACTCTAGATCTAGAAAAACAAAAAGTAGCAGAACAAGTTTTGAGGCAAGGCATAGATGAGGTTCGCAAAGAAATTTCAAAAGGGAACTGGAATAATCCTGAGCACAAAGAATTGGCAATTGCAAGAATGACTGGTGCCTTTGTAGCTCTAGATCCATTGACAGGGAATATAGAAGCACTCGTTGGTGGTTATAGATATTCTAGTGTTTATCAAATCAATCGAGCGGAAGAATCAAAAAGACAACCTGGTTCCACAATTAAGGCTTTGGTGTATGCATTGGCTTTTGAAAGAAAATTGATCAATCCTTCTTCCAAAGTGAAAGATGAGAAGCTGGATATATCTGGTTATTCACCCAAGAATTGGTACAAGGGTTACAGGGGAGAGATGACAGCTAGGCAAGCGCTAGCTCAATCAGTCAATACCGTCTCGGTTTCGCTTTTGCACCAAATGGGAGTTAATTTATTTCGCAGTAAGCTTACCCAAATCCTTTCTCTAACGGAAGAAATAGCTAAGGAGCGTTTTCCGGATAATTTATCCTTGGCATTGGGATCGGGAGAACTGACACCAATGGAATTAGCGATCGTTTATTCCACTATTGCTAATGGAGGACGCAAAATCAGACCCAAAAAAATCTTAAGTATCCAAGATGAAACTGGGAATGAGATCTTCTCTGATAAAGAGATTATTTTAGGAGAAGAAATCATTGATCCAGTTGCTTGTGCCATGGCTGTAAATACTTTAGAATCGGTTCTTTCTGAAGAAGGAACAATGAATATAAAATGGAAGCAAGGGGAGAAGCCTCTTTATGCCGGTAAAACTGGGACAGTCCAATCTCCAAAATCTGCTTCTAAAAAATGGTCAGGTGCTTTAGGGGTGAGAGACACTTGGTTTGCTGGCATCTTGCCTAGACATGTCAATGTTGTTTGGATAGGTCATGACCAAGCAGTGCCATTCCCTGGAACTGGAGCGGGAACTACCGGTTCTGTGTGGGTGCAGTATACAAAAATCATTAATCAAAAATTTGGGTTCGGAAAGGAATTAGTACAGCCGTTTGTGGGAGATTTTGTCAAGGTCAACACATGTGCGGACGATGGGTCTTTATTGGAGGAGGATCCTAATTTCTATTGCAAAATACCTTTATTTGATCAATACTACTACATTGGACATATCCCTCCCAAAAGGGATGGTGCCTTGTTGGAATCGAAAGATGCACCAGAACCAGGAGAAGATTCAGAAATCAAACAATTAGAAGTGGAAGGGATAGTTCCAAAATCTGAAGGAGTTGAGCTGGAACCTCCATCTTATGCCGAAGACTAAAACAATTTCCTTAACTTGGAGAATCTTAAAAATCTATCCGATACCAAAAATGTTTCAGGGATAGACCACAAAAAAATCCAAGGTGCGTCCCTTGTGATTTCTTCCAAAACTTCTTTGGGGGGAGTGAAGGGTTTGTCTTGGGAATCCAATAGGGAAGTGATCTTTTGATTCTCATAAAAACTTCGATTTCCTCCATTGCCGAATTTTTTTGAGTGAAAAAGGGGGTCCAAAAAATTCCAAAGAGATTCTGAATCTGAATACCAAGTAAGCAAGGTAAGGTCACCTAAACCTTGGGAATTCTCTTTGTATAAGGGTGCCTTTTCCATCCCTCTTAGCTTAGTATTGAGTCCTAACTGTGTCAGGTAAGTCACCAAAACTTTTCCTTTAGCTTGGTTCTCATCGTCTCCTCTCATCCTTAGTTCCAAAATTTTTGTTTTCAAATCTGGATAGCAACGAGACTGTTCGAGATATTTCTGTGCCAAATTCAGATCATAAGGATAAGGTTCTTTAGAATCACTCGGTACGGGGCCATACACTGAATCAGCAAATCCACGCAATACGGTATTTCTAATTTTTTCTTTGGGTATAGCATAATTCAAGGCTTTTCTAAAATTTAAATCAAAACATGGATTTTTATTATTGATTGCGATATACTGTACAGATCGTCCTCTTTTGGTAATAAGATTATTCAAATTCCAGCTTTCTTGTGCTAATTGAAAATCAGAAAGCTTGAACAAATCAAGCCTTCCTTTTTTGTACAGATAAAGAGATGTGGTGGATTGGGGAAGAACTCGAATTCGAATCTGTCTGGGCAAATCACTATCTAAGGAACTGAGCTCAAGTAACAAAAATTCATTTTTTTTCCATTCTTTGACTAAGTATGGTCCATGACCTATCCAATTATTAGGGGTAGAATTTTTTGAAAGAATACTTGTGAATGGATAAGTGAATTTTTCTTTGAATTCGAATTCAGAAATCGACTTAGTTTTGATTAGGATTGTATCCGAGGATTCGATTGCCCATCCTACAAAGAAATCATATTCCTTTTTTCTTGGCCAATTGTCTTTTTTCATTCGATCAAGGGTAAAGGCAATATCTTCAGCGTAATCTCCATCTAACTGCAACTTCCAAATGGTTTCCAATCCTGACTTGGAGATAGTTTGGTTTTTTACCAGATCCTGAACCAATATCTGACTTTTCCACCGGTAAAGCGTTCGATGAAGAAAAGGATTGATTTTTTGACTAACCAGGTCGGTGGCGTAAAGAGGATCCAAGGAAGCTGGATCGCTCGGAAACCCGAAAACTAGCTCATCCATGGGTTCTGGTTCGGAGCAAAAAAGGAGGGACAGAGCGAGGAAAACCAGGGAAATCGTATTCCAGGGTGAAGCTTTTTTGGGATTTCTATCCATACCTATCGAAATACAAATTTCGACTTATCACTGGGATTCTCCTCTCTTTTTTTGTGGCACTATTCAATGGAGCTTCCATGACTTCGCTCATTCCCATCTTTGATTCGCTTGGGAAGGGAGATGGCTACAAGTTCGAATTGGAATTCACCAAACGAGATCAAGTATTGCTCCTTCAGATTAGTGAAGGAAAAGACTTGGAGGGGCTTGCTTTTCTGGAGGGAGAACTTGCAAAACTAAAGCAAAATCTCAATAAATACTTTACAAAACTCTCTCCTAGCGAATTGGTTTTTTCCTTCTGTCTTTTTATCTTACCTATCTATTTTTTGAAAATGATTTGCCTAGCTGGGACAATTTACTTTGTCAATTCTAGCGGTCTTCTAAGCATTCGAGACATTCGGCGTGACCTATATGTTAAATTACAGCACTTGCCTTTGGATGAGTTTGTGACCGAAAAGACTGGAATCTGGATGAGCCGTGTGATCAATGATGTTGATACTATTGGCAAAGTAGTTTCCAACGATTTGAAAGATGCTGTCATTGATTTCTTTTATATAGTTACACATTTGGCTCTACTTTTGTTTTTGAGCTGGAAGCTATTCTTTTTGATTTTTCTTGTTGTTCCATTGATTTTTGGACCAGTCTCTGCTTTTTCTGAACGCATACGGAAAACTACCAAAAACCAACAAGAGAGACTCGCAGGTTTGAATGGCGACTTACAAGAAGTAATTGCCGGAATTCGTGTAATCAGAGCCTTTTCGATGGAAGCGAGAGAATCCGACCGCTTCTATGAAGTTAACAATGATTTATCTAAAAAAACCTTTCAAACACATTTTTACCATCAAGTTGGACCAGCTCTGATTGAGCTTTCGGGCTCTCTTGTTACTGTTGTCTTTTTGGGGATAGGAGCTTTCCTATTGGAGGAACCTGGGTTTTCAAGAGGAATGTTCCTTGCCTTTTTTCTGACTTTGATATTTTTGATGCGACCATTCAAACAGATGAGTATTCTTATGAATTTGCTAAAGGCAGCTTCTTCGGCAGGTGATAGAGTATTTGGACTTTTAAAAGAAAGAGATTCTATGGCAGATGGGTCTCAGCATCCTGGTGCCCTTAAGGACTGCATTGAATTCAGAAATATACATTACAAATACCCTAAATCAGAGAAATGGGTATTAGATGGAATAGAGCTCAAGATTCCAAAAGGAGCAAATATAGCTTTGGTTGGGCAAAGTGGAGCTGGGAAAACTTCGTTAGTTGATCTTCTTCCAAGACTCATGGACCCTACTCTGGGGCAAGTTCTATGGGATGGTATGGACATCAGAGAAATTGCTTTACAAAACTTGAGAAATCGAATCGCGATAGTTTCCCAAAACATTTTCCTATTTAACGGAACCATCGAAGAAAATATTGCTTATGGTTCCTGGTCGGCTACTTCAGAAGAAATTAGAAATGCGGCACTTGAGGCAAATGCAACCAGTTTCATTGAAGAATTTGAAGAAGGTTTCCATACCAGAGTGGGAGAAAGAGGAGTGATGCTTTCGGGAGGTCAGAAACAACGGATATCCATAGCAAGGGCAATTCTCGCTGATCCAGAAGTCCTTATATTGGATGAGGCAACTTCAGCTTTGGATACAGAATCGGAACTCTTGATCCAGCAAGCATTTGTTCGATTGTATAAAAATCGGACTGTTATAGTTATCGCTCATAGACTCTCTACTGTCAAAATAGCCGATCAAATCTATTACATGGAAGAAGGCAAGATTGTGGAACAAGGTACACATAACGAATTGATAGGTGATACTTCTTCGCGCTACAAAAAGCTTTATGAAATGCAATACTCTTTAGCTTGATTTAGCAAAACCACATTCGGGACAAAACTTTGCGCTGGCTAGTTGGACCAAGGTGTGGCAATTTTTACAAGTCCAGGAAATAGGCAAAGAAGTCTCCTTGGTTTGGATTTTGGGGGCTTGTTTGATACTTTCCATTTCTTCCAACAAGGGCTTGCTTGCTTCAAGAAACTCGAGCTCAGTGATTTTTCCAGAAGCGAGATCGGATTGGAAATCTTTCAAAGAATCCAAGAGATTGCGGAGCCTCTCCCTTTCTTGGGAAAAATTCTCTTCTGAATTCCACCCAAAAGGGCTTGTATTCTCTTCGAATCGAACGAGGAAGAAGGCAAAGGGAGCGATTAGCAGTGAGAAAAAAACCAGCAGGTAAAAACCAAGCAAAAAATCCACTGCCTCCAGGTGCTGTCATGGCAAATTCTCCGCAATCTCTTTTGGACTAGGAGTTTCGGAATTGACTTTGTCGCCATATCCCTAGGGGTATAGTTTATGACTCCGACGGAAGATAGGACTAAGCTAGTTCATAGAATCATCTGAATATCTCCAAAAGGCAGGTGCAAAATGCATTGCCGCTTTCGACTCGCTAGCTTGCTAGAAACAAATCCGCCATAGGTTCATTGGCTGGCAGTAGACTCTTACGGCAGTCTAGCACGTAATGAACACCTTCTCTTTGGAGGCTTTGGAAGAACTTCTGGTATTCTGGTCTGTCCCACTGCTTGGATTCTGAGATGGCAAACCGAAAGCCTAGCGAGCGTAGGGTCTGGAACTGTTTGGCGAGTATGGGAAGCAAGTACTCTCGGTCCTCTTGCTTCACATCTCCGTCAAAGAATTGCTTAGAAGGATTGAGAAACACATAGAACCGCGATTTCACTTCGATTTCCTTGTGTCGTTCGATCCACTCCCCGATGGTGTCCAGGATCTGGAAAGGACTGAACGCCCTTTGGACAAAGATACGATGGAGCACATGGAACTCCGAAAGCCGCGCCTCTTCAGCGATGCGGAAGACATTGAACATGCCAACACCATCCAAAACGTGCACGGCCACTCCTGCTTCAGCTAGGTCGGCTACCAGCTCATGAGAGGTGGGGTGCGCTTCTTTGCCAAACAGGAGGGCCTGCGGAGTGGGGGTTTGAAGAAAGCTAAGCATTGAATTCACTATTCTTATGACGGTGTATACAAAAAAATAGTAAACAAAAAAATAGTTAAAAATCAAAAAAATTCTACAAAATCGTGGCCTCCCTTCTCCCAAAACCAGAAAGCTAAAAAAGGTGCCTTGATTCCCTCGTACAAGTACTAGTAAAAACGCAGTTCCAGGGGGACTCGGTTCCAATTTTGCTGGAAACCTTCCTGAATATAGACTAGCCTGTTCTAGAATTAGGAGTTGAGAATGAATCGAGATTCTGCAGCCATCGTAGCCTTGTCCGTTGCCCTTTTGGGTTGTAACAAAGTCGGGAAAGACAATTCGGGAGCCCTACTGTTTTCCCTACTGGGAGGTGGTCCCAGTTCTTCCGAATCCAATTCCACTACTCCTGAAAAAGGGGAACTAGAAGGCAGTAGCACTTTTACTGTGGTGAGTTTGGATTCTGCCACTCCTACCACGAGCTCTTCGCCCACAACTACCACCACTTCCTCTGAGACCACAGTCACCAATTCCTCCAATCAGATAGTGGCACAGGCACAATCCGAAAATGTATCTCCTACTGTTGTTGCTGTGGCAGCTGCGAGCCAGGCTACGCAGCAATCCCAACTCGCGCAAAGCTTGGCCAACCAAGCCCTTTCGGAGACTGATTCTGCAACTGCCGCATCCCTTTCCCTCCAGGCCCAGCAGGCCGCCCAACAATCTAGCACCGCTTCGCAAGTGGCTCAAGCAGCCTCTACCCAAGCACAAGCGGTAGCGCAAAACCCGACGGCGACTGGCAGCACATCTACGACTGGCAGCACATCTACGACTGGCAGCACATCTACGACTGGCAGCACATCTACGACTAGCAATGCATCTACGACTAGCAATGCATCTACAACAACTAACCCTGTCCCAGCCCTAGCGATTGATCCAACTTCAGATGCCACCGCTGCCGCCGCTCAAACGGCTGCCATAGCTAAGGCCCAGGCGGAAGCAGAAGCTCTTGCCAAGGCCCAAGCCGAAGCCAAGGCACTAGCAGATGCCCAGGCCGCCGCCGCCGCCAAGGCCGCCGCTGATGCGAAAGCCGCCCAAGAAGCGCAAGCCGCTGCAGAAGCTCTTGCCAAGGCCCAAGCCGAAGCCAAGGCACTAGCGGATGCCCAGGCCGCCGCTGCCGCCAAAGCCGCCCAAGAAGCCAAAGCCGCCGCAGATGCTGCCGCTGCCGCCGCAGCACAGGCTGCTCTTCTGGCTGCTGCTCAAACCCAAGTACAAACCCAAGCCCAACAAGTAGTGTTACCTCCTCCAAAACAATTTACTTTAGAAACCAATGTTACAGTGCCCATTACGGTCAATGTAGTGGATTCTTCTGGACCTGTTGTAAAAGCCCCAGTAACTGTTTCGGAAACCATAACAACTCCATCCATTCCCAATGTTCTTGGAACCGGAGTAACCAATAACCAAGGAACAGCTGTTATTCCTATTTCCGTCGTACCAGCTGTTACAAATGTTAATATTGCTGTAGTTGGAACGAATCCTATTACTGGCGAAACCAAAATTTTGCAAGGAACTGCTCCCATTCAAGTGCCAACTTCGAGCACCACTACTTCAACAAGCACCGCAACTTCAACAAGCACCGCAACTTCAGCAAGCACCGCAACTTCAGCAAACACCGCAACTTCAGCAAGCGTTACAACTGTTGCTCCTGTCCTCAACTTGAATACGCAGAACTTCCAAAGCATTACTGGATGCGCGGAAGCCATAGATAGAGATTGCGACGGGATAGCTGATATCTATGATGAATTCCCGGACAATAAGGACTTGGCTACTACCGTCAGGTCTGGGCGATACACCATATCTTTCGAAGATCTATACCCTAGTGCAGGTGATGCTGACTTAAACGACCATGTTACAGTATTCCAAACCGAAATGGATAGAACTCCAGACAACAAGGTAAAAACAATTCGTGGGATTTTTACTCACATTGGCAAAGGAGCTGGCTACAACCATGAACTTCGAGTGCGCTTTGATGTCCCAACTGGGGCGAATTTCAAGGTCAATTATACAAACCAATATACAGGAAAGCCTTGGACTGATTGCGCTGCAGCACCTAAGTATGTCACTGGGACACAAGGAGATTGCGTAGGAGGAAAGATCAATGCGGCTGGTCTCAGGACTGGGTTGCTCCTTCTTCCTAGTTCCAATAGAACGCTTTTCAATTCCTCTGGTAGTGCCGTTCAAAACGCTCCACGAAAAGACGCAACATTCAGCAAGACGAACTTTGCCAAAGGTGTGACAAGCTTTGTTGAAATCACATTTGACACTCCTGTGGACTTGGCAGCGACCAAGAACATCGTGGGCGGGCACTTGAACTATTTCCTTGCCATCAACCAAAAAAATAGCGCTACAAGTCCTTTCCGACAAATCTTTCGTCCTGGATACTATTTTGATTCCACTGGAAAAGACCTATTCATGGATTCCAAAAACTTCCCTTGGGCAGTGATTGTTCCAGGCTTGTTCAACTACCCTCGAGAAAGCCAGAACATTTCTGTTGCTTCCTCTACAGGGTATCTTGGTTTTATTAGTTGGCAGACGAGCAAGGGCCAAACAGACAGAGAATGGTTCAAAAATATAACAAACCCTTCCTTGGTTGTTTTAGTAAAGGATTTCTATGAACCGACTAGCTTTACCGCTTATCTTTTCAAGGCAGTCAAAGAACACCAAGTGGCTGTCTCATTAACTTTGATCTTGATTGGAGCGAGTATGGGATTCTTTCTCAAACACAAAGGCAAGTTGGCATAATCCCGCTTCCCTGAATCTATCGGCAAAGGAACATTTGTCGATAGATTTGCATAAGTCTAATTTTTATCTTTATGTTCTTTTTTCTTTCCAAAGTGATTGGAGTGCTCTTACTCCCCATGCCTCTATTGATTCTCTTCGGCTTACTTTGGGTTGTCAAAATAGGAAGAGGCTTTCACCAGAAGCTTCTTTTGGTTTTTCCTTTCCTTCTACTCTATACTATCTCTAGTTTTTGGATTAGCCAGTGGGTCATACAATCCCTCGAAAAAGACTTCCCAGGAATCCCTCTCCAGCTCGCTCCCAAATCTGATTTCATAGTTGTATTAGGCGGCTCATTGAATACCGTTATGAGAGATCCAAATCGAATCGAATTGAATGAATCAGCGGATCGATTGATCGATGCTTTTCGTCTCTATCGTATTGGCAAAGCTCCCAAAATTTTATTCACAGGTGGGAGCGGGATTCTCACCTTCCAAGAAACTAAGGAGGCTGATTACGCAAAACAGTTGTTTTTGGATTTGGGAGTAAGGCCAGAAGATTTGGTATTGGAGAGTGAATCTAGGAATACTTTTGAAAATGCAATTTATACAAAGCAAATCATCGGGGAAGACAAATCTATTCTATTGGTCACTTCAGCCTTGCACATGAAGCGTTCCTTAGCTATTTTTGAAAAGGCTGGATTTCGCGAAGTGAACCCTTTCCCTACCGATTATAGAACTTATCGCGATGACTTGGGATTTTGGGACAAATGTCTGCCCAGTCCAGGGCATCTACAGCAGGCTTCGCATGGGGTTAGGGAGTGGATCGGCATCTGGGCCTACCGCTTCCAAGGATATCTTTGAGAAAGGACCTCCCAACTTCTTGACCATACCCCATTTGGGAAGAGTCTATTCTCCAAAGGGTTTATGAATCGCAAATTTGTCATTTTACTAGGATTCCTATCGCTCGGTTTTGTTGGGATTGCCTACTTTTCCTCGAAAGAGACCTCCTACCTACTACTAGATGCTAGTGAACTGGCGGCGAATCCCGCAAAATTCGGAGAAGAAAATCTAAGGGTGCGAGGTTTTGTAAAGACGGGGTCTCTAGTCAGAGAGGGGAGAGGGGCAAAGTTTGATCTCGAGCTTCACGACCAAGTGGTTCCAGTATACTTTACTGGAGCAAGTCTTTTGCCCGATGCTTTCAAAGAAGGCGCCAGGGCTCGAGTTGATGGCCAGTGGAAAGATGGCAAATTGGTCTCTGATCATGTCGAGGCAAAATGCGCATCCAAGTACGAAGCCGATTATGCGGAGGAGAAGTAATTGAACGATCTTGGAACAATCGTAATGGCGAGTTCTTTGGGTCTATTGTTATTCTCTTTTTTTCAAACGGTTTTTGGGATTTGGAAAAAAGATAGGAAATCGGTAGAACTTGGTCGACTGTCTCTGATGGCAAATCCAGGGCTAATTGCTTTGGCTTTTTTGATTTTACTAACCCAGTTGATACGTTCTGATTATTCCAATCATTATGTAGTCATGCATTCAAGCGAGCAACTTCCGTTATTTTATAAAATGACTTCCATTTGGTCAGGAAGCTCTGGCTCTCTCCTATTTTGGAACTTGATTCTCAATTTGTTTACCTTTGTGGTTCTATGGCAAACTCGCCATTCCATCCAGGAAAGAATTCCTGTAATGAATGCTATTTTGGCGGTCCTAAGCGGATTTTTTTCCTTTTTGGCAGTTTTTTATCCTGACGCCCAGGCATTTCGTGAATTTCAACCTGCGGCTGTTACAGGACGTGGTCTGAATCCTCTACTTCAACATTGGGCAATGATCATTCATCCTCCTATTCTATATATTGGTTATGTGAGTATTTCTATTCCATTCGCTATCGCTATGTCTAGTTTGGTATCAGGACAACTTTCTGCAGAATGGATGAAATTCATCAGAAAATGGACTCTCTTCTCTTGGTTTTTTCTTGGAACAGGAATTTTACTCGGATCCAAATGGGCGTACGAGGAGTTGGGATGGGGAGGATATTGGGCTTGGGATCCAGTTGAAAACGCATCTCTTATGCCTTGGCTTCTAACGAGTGCCTTCGTCCATTCCGTGGTGATCCAAGAAAGGCGGGGAATGCTCAAATTCTGGAATATGATTTTGATTATTTTGGCCTTTCATTTTAGTCTTTTGGGCACCTGGATCACAAGATCAGGAGTCCTGGAAGGACCACATAGCTTTTCTAAGTCGACAATAGGGACACCATTTTTGGTTTACATTATCCTCTCTTTTGTTTTCTTTACGGGTTTCGTGATCTACAGACGTAAAGAATTGTCTCCTGAAAGGCAGTTAGAAGCTGTATCTTCCAAAGAAGGGAGTTTTTTACTTAACAATTTTTTACTTGTATTATCTACCTCGGCAATACTTCTCGGAGTCTTTTCACCACTACTATATGGCAAAGAATTCAAAGCACCATGGTTTAATTCTTGGGGCGTGCCTGCTGGAATTTTTTTGGTTCTACTGATGGGTTCTGCACCTCTTTTGGCATGGAAAAAAGGAGCAGGAAGTGTTTTTCTTTCAACTTTACTCAAGCCATTCTTAGTTGGAATTTTCGGTGCCATTGTGTACATTGTGTTCTATTCTCAAAATTTCACTCGTTCCGATTTGCGATATAGCGACTATTTGGCGGAAGTATATAGTGTTCTTACTGTAGGATTAGGAATTTTTGCAATCGCGGGTATATTTCAAGAATATTACAGGGGAGCAAAGGCGCAAAGAGAAGCACATTCGAAAACTAACTGGGCAACGGCTTGCCTAAACCTGCTTCTTCAAAACAAAAGAAGATATGGAGGATATCTAGTCCATTTTAGCTTGATTCTCATTTTTATCGGTTATGCTGGAAATGCATTTAAGCAAAATACCAGCATCAAATTTTTCTACAAATTGAGCGGGCCAAGTCCAGAGGGTATTGTGTATTATTCGATGGACAAAGGAATAATAGGGAATTACCAAGTCGAAGCCTCTACATTAAAAATTAAACCTATGTTTGTATCGGGTGACACGGGTGAGACAACTGTCCAAAATGTTATAGTTTCACAAGAGGGAACATTTTTAATTCATAGAGGAATTGAAGAGAAAAAGGAATTGATAACAGAAAGAAGATTCTATCCTCAAATATCGCATCTAACAGGAGGTTTCGAAACGCATATTCCTACTAGTGAACCGGCTATCCTATCCAAACCTAAAGAAGACTTTTACATCCAATTAGGGGCAATTGAACATTCCGACCTATCACGAGAAAATCCTGATCTCCCAATCCTTTTTATGAACTATCTTTTTCTGGGAAATTCTCCAAAAGAAAAATTAGAGCACTTTCAGGCCTTTCCTTCGGAACTTGTGGCTAATTTGGAAGTTTGGGTCAACCCTCTTGTCAAATTCATTTGGTTGGGGTCTATTTTGTACTTCTTCACAGGTCTCTTTCTTCTTTTGCCCATTGGGGAAAAGAGACGAATTCCATCGGTTCAGGTTTAGGAGAATGAAGAGTTTTTCATTAGGCGTAGTAGCTATGTTCCCATTGATTTTTTTTCCTTTATCCTCTCAACCAACTACTACTACGCTAACCAATCCTCTACATATCAAAACATTCTTGGAAGTCACAGAACAAATCCGCTGCATTTGTCTTCCTTCTCTACCGATTCAATCTTGTTCTTACAACATGTGTATGGTTTCTAGCTATCTCAAAACATTTTTGGAAAATCGAATTCGTGAAGGTATGACAACCGATCAGATCATGGCCAAAATTCAAACTGGATTCGGTGAATCTGCGTTAGAAGATCCAGTTGTGAGACAATTTTTGGCTGATGGCAACAAAGGAATGGTAGATTCTATCCAATTTGGGTTCGGAGAAAAGATTTTGGCAAGGCCTTCCTCTCTTTGGATCAATTTGAGTTTAGCTGTTCTCGGTTCCCTTGGATTATTTATGATCTACAATCAGTTTTATAGAAAAAAACAAACAAACGAATCCGAACCAAATACTGCTAATATTGCAGAAGTATATAAAAAGATTCAAGATTGGGAACAAAAACTATAACCCATATTTTGTTATTAAACCTAGTTCTTCCAAAAGAAAATTGATATCTTCTTGGCTTTGTTTGGAATTTAGACTTAGCCTCAACCTGGAAATACTAACGGTTGGAGGTCGAATTGCACGAATATCTAAGCCTTTTTCTTGGAGTAGACTCGCGATTTTCAAAGACTCTGCGGGAGATTTGCATAGGATGGGCAAAATTTGAGAATTGCCATCTGGAATTTTGAATCCCAATTCCTGCAGTTTTTTAGTTACATAAGTACTTCTCTGTAGAATCAATTCTCTTTTTGAATTTGAATCTTTGACCAATTCCAACGACTTCAAGAGAGAATAACCTAAACCAGGTGGAAGAGCAGTACTAAAAATATAGCTACGCATAAAATTAGTCAGATATTCTACCCCAGTTCTTCTTGTCGCTATGCAAGCACCAAAAAGTCCAAAGCTCTTTCCAAATGTATAAATACGGAAGTCAATCTTTTGTCTCTCTTCGGGGCTCAAATTGATCCAGGAGAGACCCTGACCCTGAGGACCAAACACTCCTAATGCGTGGGCTTCGTCTAGAACAAGAATTGCTCCACACTCTTCCTTTATTTGAATTAGGCCTTTGAGATCAGGCGAATCACCTTCCATACTGAAAAGTGTCTCACTTATAATAACTTTTTTTGAAAGTTTACCTTGTCTTTGGTCTTCTTTGAGAATTTGTTTTCTAAGATCTTCCAAGTCTAAGTGTTCGTAATAACGTCTACGTGCTTTACTCAATCGAATTCCATCTAATATAGAAGCATGATTGTTTCTATCGCAAAATACAACGGTTCTTGGATCAGCTATGCTATCTAAAAGACCTTGGTTGGCAATTGTACCATTCGTCACCAAGAGACACCCTTCCGCTTCCACAAATTCTGCAAACTTTCTCTCAAATTGATCCCAAACAGGAAAATGTCCTCTCACCAAGCGAGATGCAGATGATCCAGTTCCATCTAATTCCATGCCACGGTTCCATTCTTTTTGGAGTAGAGGAGAATTAGAAAGTCCCAAGTAGTCATTGGAGCAAAAATCAATTCCTTGGGCAGGGAGAGGCCTTCTAAAAAGAGATTCTTCTTTCTTTTTTTGTAGTTTCGCCTGGACTTCAGACCAAAAAGATGAATTTTTTTCCTTAAGGGGATCTTTCATATGGACCATCGTTCTTCTGGTTTTTTCAAATCTATTCATGACCTTGGCGTGGTATGGTCATCTTAAGTATGCTTCTGATAGAGCTCTGCCTTGGGTAATTCTTTTTTCTTGGGGAATCGTATTCTTTGAATATGTACTGATGGTTCCTGCTAATAGAATGGGTTATACGATTTATGAATTTAGTGGGTTTCAACTAAAAATCCTACAAGAGGCTATTACGATTCTTGTATTTACTAGCTTTGCCATATTAGTTCTCAAAGAAAATTTGAAATGGAACTACGCGGTAGGTTTTGTTTTGATCCTACTGGCTGTCTATTTTGCTTTTGGATTCTCTGGAGAGACTAGGAAACCGCATTAGCAAAGATTCAAAAATCAGCTTAGCAAGAACTTCTTTGGATGCTGGTCCAAGTCGCTCTGGCACCTCTTGGCCTTTCCAAAAGAAAAGCAAACTACTGGAGACTTCTCCAAATCCTTGTCCATCCCCAACTTGGTTTCCGATGATTCCATCCAGAGATTTTTTGGTCAATTTTTCTTGTGCAGATTGGCTTAGGTTTTCCGTTTCAGCTGCGAAACCGATTCGAATTACATTGTTATAATGGTGGTATTGGATGTCCTCGTGAACTTGAAAGAGTATATCTGGATTCTCCTCTAATTCCAGTAAGAGTCCTTGTGAAATCCCACTTTCCTTATTCTTTTTGATTTTTTGAGAGCTCACCATGATTGGTCTAAAATCGGCTGGAGCTGCCGCCATGATTAGAAGAGTATTTGATTCTAACTCTGCTAACACAGCATCTCTAAGTTGTAAAGTCGTCTCTACATTAACAACCCTGGAATTCTTTGGATCACTGTAACGAGATTCTGTCAATCCTTGGATATAAACGAGTTCTAAACCGAGAGTTGAAAAGATTTCTGCCAAGCAAAATCCCATCTTTCCAGAAGATGCATTTGAAATATATCTTACGGGATCAATCCATTCTCTAGTCGGTCCACTTGTAATAATGATCTTTTGGATCGGTATCATTTCAAATACGTTTGCTCAAGGACACTCAAAATTTGACTTTGAATTTCTTCAAGGGGAGCGAGCTTTCCATAACCTTCATCTCCACAAACAACCACACCTTTGTCTGGTGAAACTATCTTTACGCCATCTAATTCGAGTTGCTTTAGGTTTCTTTGAGTTGCCGGATGGAGCCACATTCCAGGATTCATGGCTGGAGCGATGACTACTGGAGCAGAACAGGCAAGATACGTGGAACTGACCAAGTCATCCGCGAGTCCATTTGCAATTTTACCTATAGTATTGGCGCTAGCTGGTACAATTGCAAGGATTCCTGCTAGATTCTTGATTTCTATATGAGCCATCCCTGTATCAAACTCTTGGTAACGAACTGGCTTCCCAGTCAAAGCTTCAAAAGTTATCTTTCCTACAAATTGGGTAGCGTGTTCTGTCATTATAACTCGGATTGGATATCCTTCTTTGGATAGGCTTCTTACTAAGTCACATGCTTTGTAAGCGGCAATAGAGCCAGAAACCGCGATAACAATTTCTTTGCCATTACTAATAAGCTTTTGAGGATTCATTCTCTGTCTCTTCAACTTTTGGTAAAAAGAGTACGGAACCGATTTTGTTCCCTTCCATCTTTTTTACTTTTAGTACTCCCTTTTTGATAGGAATTACTGCTCCTTCTTCTGGCATTCCCTCTGCTTTGTACATGATGAGCCCTGCTAGGGTTCGAACATCTTCTTCGATACCCTGAATATCTTCTTCAAGAATTATTTGAGGGATTTGATTTAACTCCCTCTCTCCTTCCAGCTGAACCGACTTGTTTTTTCTGTTACTGGCTATTACAGGATTCTCATCTGGATCTGTTTCATCTCTAATTTCACCAAACAATTCTTCAATGATATCTTCTAAAGTAGCAATACCTGAAACTCCGCCCCATTGGTCTACAACTATGCCCATATGCTGTTTCTTTTCCCTTAACTTTGCCATAGCTTTGTCTATTTTCATTGTATCGGGAAGTCTTGTTAATTCCTTTTGCATGAGAGCGGTAACTTTTGTTTTTTTCGCTTTTGCTAAACCATTTTCAGCAAACCATTTTAAAAAACTCTGAACATGGATAACTCCAGTTATAAAATCAAGAGTTTGCTCATAAACAGGATAGCGGCTAAAATTGTGCTCAGCGATTATAGGCAAAAGCTTATCAATTGTAGCTTCTTGGGGAATTCCAATAATAGATAGACGATGGGTCATCACATCTTTGGCTGTCTTATCACTAAAATGAAAAGTTTTTTGAAGTAGTTGGAGACCCTGACCTTTTTCATCATTTTTTTCATGCTCTTCGATTAGAATCATCAATTCTTGAGCGGAATGTACATACTTGTCCCCAGTAATTCGCAGACGGAACATCAAAAGTACTCCGCCAGAAATTTTATTCATAAGAAAAGTAATCGGGAAGAATAAATAATAAAAGAACCACATAGCCAAACTTATTCGAATAGCAACGGTCTCGGTTTTTTGGATTGCTATAGATTTTGGAACTAATTCTCCCAAAATAACATGAAGGAGTGTTATAAGTGAGAAAGAAATGACTATAGAAGTTCCTACAATCGCTCTTTCGTCCAGTTGGATCGGAAAAAGTACTAATGTTCCATAAATAATTCTCTCGAAAAATTTTTCACCAATCCATCCAAGACATAAGCTTGCAATCGTGATACCTACTTGGCATACAGAGAGCATTGCATCAATGTGCATCACTGCCTTTTTGGTTAGATGATGAAAAATATCTCCATTTTGAGTAAGCTCTTCTAAACGAGAAGGTCTTATCGATACTAGAGCAAATTCTGATGCGACAAAAAACCCATTAGTAAAGACCAAAAAGAGGATAGCTAAAAGACTTAAGATTTGTTCCATGTTAGCGACTTTGCGCTTACCTGGAAGGTTCTACCAAGGAAAGTGATTTGTCAGCTTGTTTTTAAGTGAAGTTATGTAGGTTTATGTCCCTTATCTCAAACCTGAGTAAACATGAATAGCTTCTTCAGCTCCAGCATCAGTCCAGCTGTATTCTTGTTCCGAAATCCTAGGCTTATAGAGAATAGATCTTGTTCCATTTAAAAACCAAAACTGACACCAAGAGTTATGGTTGGCATAAAAATTATAAGGCGAGCCATTCAAAACCTTGTCTGTGTATACAATAGTTTTTGGAATTGTTCTATAATCTAGTCTACGAGCTATTCTTTTGATAGATATTTCTTCGAGATTTCCGTCTGGCATTTTGCAAGTCCAGTAAAATTCAGAAAACTGTAAGTTCTTTGGGTTTGCCGGGTAGTAATCCCAAATGTGCAAACGATCCTTTTCTTTTTGAATTCTTGAGCCTTCAAATAAAGAGCCTTCTATCCCATTAGCCAATTTAGAGCAAGACCAACTAATTGGAATTAATTGACCTTTATCTTCCTGTATGGATTGAAATCTTCCAAACATTGAAATTTCTCTATCTTTGAATTCTTTCTTTAAATTTCTGTGCGCTGATAGTCCCGCCTCATTCCAAAAAATTTGAATACCAGAAGTATCTTTAGTTGATGAAACAAATTCTTTTATTGACTCTGATAGTTCAGAAAAATCTGTTTTGTTATTTTTCCACTCTTTGACAGTAAGTCCCATTCTTTTTCCTTCTTTTGGAGAATAGGTAAAGAGAAATGTCGAATCTTTATATGGTAAAATTATGATTGTGGGGATTCGAGATTGCTCCAAAGATTTGGATGCATATTCTTCAGATGATTTTGCCCATTGGAGAGCCACTTGATTACGGGCTTCTGCATAGGAGCTATCAAAGTATTTGGAGTCGGTCGGAGTTTGAAAGCCTGACAAAAATTTGAACTGATTGTCGATGTAGAAGACTTGAGAAATCCCTAAATGTTTGTCTTGAATCCTTTTTTTAGAAGAGTCATAGCTAAATAATGTATCTATCAAATTCCAGTAATCATTATCCTCTTTCCAAAATAAAATTGCCTGTTCAAACAAAAGTTCAGTGGAAAAGGAATTTGGTCTATAATTCCTTATGGCATAGAACTCCTCATACCCAGCATTTCGAACAAAGTCGCTTTGCCCATCTTTGATATTTCCTGCGATTGGTCCTTTTTTCCCAGAGGCCGAGTGGGCAAAAATAAATCCAAAGTTACGAATAAATTCAGAAGAAAAAAATTTGTTCTCATCATCCAGAATCCCTCGGCTTTTGGTAAATTCCACCGTTGCCTTACGGAATTCTCTTTTGTAAATTTGGTTGTGTCCTTGAAGGATCGTTGCGGCATATTCTAGTCGTCTCCAACCCTTCCCTTGAGCCATGTAAATTATTTCATCTGCCAATTTCATAGAGAGCTCATAATTGGATTCCATCAAAATTTGTGCCATCCTAAGTTTGGGCCAAAGATCATCTTCTGTTAGTCGTTCTGGATCTTGAATTTTTTGTAGGGCTTTGATCGCAACTTCAGTTCCATATTCTTTCCAGATAGTAAATGCAATCAAATCTTTTGCGCCAGTCATCGATAAGGGTTCGTTTAAAATTGGATGTAATACGTTAGACGACCAATTACTAAAATCCAATTGCAGATAGTAGTCCAAGCTCTTTTTGTATTCTTTTTGCAAGTGAGAAAGAAACCCCAACTTTAAAAAGATTCGATTTGTGTAGGAAGATTTTTTGTTTTTATTGATTTTTAGATAGGTGATCAGAGAGTCTTCTGCTGATTTAAAATCCCCAGTAATCACTTGGAAAAATGAAAGTCTCTCTAGCGCATTATCAATTCCTGTTCCTTCACTCAGCCGTTCCAAGTCCAAAATCATTTGTTGAAAATAAACCGATTCTTTTCCAAATCCAAGAAATGCAAGTTTGGCTGGGATTTCTGGATCTAGAATGTCCAAATAAGGAACCCATTCCAGTTTAGGATCTTCCCAAAAAGGTGCAACTACTCGATAGATATTCAGAAAATGCTTGAGGTTATCTTTGTCGCCGGCTGAAGGTAAATCCAAGAAGTATTGTAGGCGAAATAAGCGACAAAGGGAATAATAAGGTTTGTTACGTGAGCATTCCATTGGAATGAATACTTTTTTTTCATCTTCGCTTCCACCGAAAAGATTGACTTTGCTGTTTTTGGCAATGTTGCGGAAGTAGGCATTTGGTTCTCTTTGGATGAAATTTTCCAAGTTTTTGAGAGCCAAATTGTCCTCCCCATTAGCAATCCTCCAAAAAGCCGTGATTAGGACATCTGCTAACTGGTATTCGCCTTTTTTGGATCTCAAATCATAAAGTAGATTGGCAATTCCGATTTTGTCTTTTTTTTTGAGGTAAATTTCAGAGAGCATGAGATATGCATCTATTTCTACATTAGGATTACTAAAAGCAGGAGTTTTGAACCTACTACCTTCCTCAATGGAATAGATCGGGTTGTTATCGATTTCCAATTTGCCCAGACTCCATCCATAGGATCTTTTGGTTTGAGCTGTTAGGGAACTTGAAATGAGGACAAGAAAAAAGATTATAAATTGAATCAATGAAAGACCCAAATCGATTCATCATTTCTATTTGCCCAAAGGTCCTTGGCTTTTTGTGACCATTTGGCACATTCTTGGGCGGGAACTTTTGGATTCTCTTTTGCCTTACCAGCTAAATCCGCTTTGGTTAGTTCCAAAACTTTGATCCATTCTCCAGCCTTTTCTTCGTCCTGAAGTTTGATCGAGCAAGCCACTACCAAATAACATACTTCAAATTCGTGGACTGGATCAGGAAAATCTGAGAGAAGAAAGACCTGTTCGAGATCCGCCACGGTTTTTTTGAGCAATTCGTTATCAGCAGTATTGGTGTAGTGCATGCACATGCTATAATAGCGTAAGAAGCGATGAGCTCTTTTGAAATAAGCGAAAGGAATTTTAGCCTGGATTTCTAGTTTGGCTTTGAAAATAGCCAATCTGTAACTGAGCAGTACTGCCTCTGGAGTCCTAGGATTTTCAAAATTTTCAGGTTTGATCGAGCTGGATTTGTATGTTTGAACGATTTTGTCTCTGTTGGTGTTCCAATACTTCAGAATTCTTCGATCCGAAGTGGATTCTTTGAATTGTCTACTGATTGGATCTTCTGACTGAAAATCATTTTTGTTAGAGCCTACAAAAAAGCACATAGGACATACAGTGAATTGGAGCTCATTAAAATCTACGAAGTGAAACTTCGGGTTTTCTTCGTATATCGGAACCTCAATTACGTTGTGTCTCATGGGAAGAGTTTTTGCTTTGAGAGTGTGGCATTTGACTTCTTCGTACTCACAAACGGGGCATTTGACCGTATAGACAATTAAAGGGGAAAGAATTTTTGGTTCTTCGGATTTTGTATCAGACATTATCCCTTCCTCTTAGGGAGGTATTTGTAGTATTCCATCTCAATAGTGTTAATTAAAAAAGAATAGTATCGTACCAATTTTTTGTCGAATTTTTTCTTTTCCATTTCTTCTCGGTAGGCATCCGCCAACTGCTGGCGAAAAAGGCTGGATTTCAAGTCTTTTTGGGTGATAAACAAGGTGCTCGGGAATTCCTCGATTTGGAGATCAGCCGGAATCTGGATCGTAGCACAAGATTGGTGGATGGCATACTCAACAGTTGAGATCACTTTGGACCTATCCTTTTCCCCAGTGAGCAAGGCATTGTGTTTTTGGATTTGGTCCAAATTTGCTTCCACCTTTGCTTTAATCGATTTGGGAGTCATGACCTTTTCAGTAATTTTGGCGAAGTTTTTTGGGAAGGTAAATTGCTCGGCAGTCTTGAAAATTTTTTCTATCTTATCCTCTTTGGAATCTTTTTTGTCCGTGCCTTCATGGTGATCATCACCTGACTCCTCTACTGATAAACCTACGTTTTGCATCGCCTCTTTTTTGATTTCTTTGTAAGACTTTTCCCTAAAGAATAGGGCTGCAAGTATACCTAGAACTACGCTAAATGGGATTCCAAACATTACTGGGCCAGAGCTATCAAATAAGTAAGCCCCTGTTATGAAACTTAAGCTGGACGCTCCAAAAGCTAGGGATCCCATGGGGATATTCAACATACTCGACTTTTCTTTTTCGATTTGTTCTTCTTGTTTTTTGATTTCGAAATTGCTTATTTCTTTGAGAAGCTTTTCCACCAAATCTGCGTTGAGTTTGGCGTTGAGTCCGGGGTGTCTCGGGTTTTGCAGTTTTTCATCTATGATTTTGGCATACTCGAGTTGCGGAAGTAAATCTGGTTTGTCCTTAGATTCGAAAGTAAGATGATTCAAAACAGCGGCCATGTAACCTTGATCTACAATGAAGAAAGTTGATTCCTTTTTGTCGGAACGAATTTCGTGATAGGAATAGGTAGAAAGAACAGAATCCTTTAATCGTTTTGAGAACGACTGGAGCTTATCATCCTCTTGTATCCCGAACTTTTTGATCTCTGCAATAAAATCAAAACGATAAAGAGAGAGAGAATTCTTAGTGTATTCCTCAATATTCTGTAAAATTTTAGATTCAATTTGAGCGTAGGTATTGCCTTCTTGCTTGCCACCTAATTTGATTCTCTCATCGATCAATCTTTTGATGATCTTAGCACTCAAATCACAAGTTTCGCGAATTTGCAGGAGAGATTGACTCTTGGATTGCCCAAAAGGATAGGTATCAATAGTATCAATTAGGTCTTTGGCTATTAGGTGTGCCTCCATTTTGTCATTCACATTTTGGAATTTGAGTTTGCCAAAAAGTTCATTCATCTTAGCTAGAAATGACTCATACTTATTTTCTTTGGCTATAGGGACCAAGTAATCTTTGGCAAAACGACCTAAGGACAAGACATGCGTTACGAGCTGTTCTGCAACTTCTGGGGCTTTTTTGAAAGACCCATCTGAGTTGAGCTCCAACTCATCTACAGGTATATGATAGTCATCTAATATGGGGTTTACCAGGTTTTGAGACTTGGCATAAACCATACAATCTGAATTAAAATCGTCTAGAGGTATGGGAGGAATGATACCAAAACCTCGTCTAACGAGACCTGTAATTTCAGCTTCAAGACTCAAAAGCCTAGGGTAGAAATAGGGCTTTCCTTCTTTGTTCTGAAAAAACAAAAGATGAGTTCTATCTCCTTCATCCCAACCTTTGCCTTTCTTGGAACGATTTTGGATGAGAAGTTTGACTAGGTCCTGAGAATAGTGGAAGCATGCTTGTCTATAAGGAGAAACATCTGTTTTGTTTTCTTTTTGAGGAGCTATCAAAGCTATTTTCGCGGTTATTTTTGTTCCATTTCGAATGAGGAAGGGGTAAGCATAGCCCACTCTGTTCAAGCCTTTCCGGTCTAAGTCAATGATCTGGCGAATTGCCTGTGAGATAGTTTGTTCTGTCTTGGCTTGGGCTCCCAGATTGCTAAATTTGCCAAGCGATTCGGGAATCTTGTCAATGGTCAATAGATAGGAAGGGTGGGCTTCTCTGCCGCCCTGCTTGTCGATTCTTTTGTGCCAGTCTTTCAACTCGTCTAGGATTGCCCTTCCTGTGGGTATCAAGCTCCCAATGGCATCAGGAAGTTGAATGAAAATATTCCCTCCAGAATAGGACGCTGGGGCCTGGGTTGTGTTTGGTTTGCCCGGCTCAGGGGAGTTTAGCAAATCATCGAATTCAAGGTCTGGCATGGTTGTTGGACTTTCCAACGAGGAAAGTGGTTTTTCTATTTCCCCCAGACTGCATTTTCCTTCGATCGGAAAAAAAGAAAGTGACATGTTTTGTGCTTGGGTTTAATGAGACATAATAAGGAATTGTTGGATGCAAACCACTCTAGAAAAACCCACGGTAAAGAAGCAGACCGCTATTGAATTTCACAAGCCCACCCTAAGCCGAGAAGATCTCAAAGGAGTTCTGGAGTGCCTGGCAGAAGAGCAGCTCAGTTTTGGTTCTACCGTTGAAAGATTCGAGAAAGACTTTGCCCATACCTTCAAATTCAAATATGCCGTTTCTGCCAATTCCCTAACGGGAGCTTACCACTTGGCTTTTTTGTCTCTAGGGATTGGCGAAGGTGATGAGGTTCTCCTCTCCCCTATTTTGCCTGCTCCCGCTTTGGATGCTCTTTTTCTACTTAGGGCAAAACCAGTCTTAGTTGATATAGCAAAGTCAAGCTTTCATATGGATCCTGAAAAATTAACGAATCGTTTGCTGGACTGCAATCCAAAACTAATCATTTTGGATCACGCATTTGGTTCTATTTTGGACAAAACGAAGTATGATTTCCAGGGGATCCCTGTTTTAGAAGATTTTACTGAAGTACTTGGAGCTGAAGTTTCAGGTATCGGTAAAGTATCGAACTTGGGAATCTGTGGGCTAGGTTCGGACAATCTCATAACTACGGGGAATGGGGCAATGCTAGTGACCCAAGATTCAAAGTTAGTCGAACAAATCAGAATTCATCAGGCAGGTCGTAAGTACAAGAGAATTCTTGGCTCGCCTAAATTCGATTATAATTTAATCGATTACCAAGCTGCCTTGGGAATTGAGCAATTATCTAAGCTAGGTGTTATTTTGGAAAGACAAAGGAAAATAGCCCTGGCATATCTCCAAGCAGTGCAGTCTTCACGTCTTGAAACGTACTTCGGAAGTCCCATGATGGATTCCTTCCAAAAATTTCCAGTAGTTGTGTCTTCCCAAAGTTATGAGGAAGTGGAACGCTACTTTCGCTCCATCCGTATTGGAACCAAAAGGGTAGTAGATGAACCCCTCCACCACTTGCTCGAAGAAAAAGCTAGTGATTACCCAAATGCGGAAAGACTATACCAAAAAGGGCACCTACTTCCCATCTATCCTAACTTAACAAAGGATAATGTTCAAAGAATAGCAACTGCCCTAAGACGCATATACTAACTAGTTCTGTCAGTCCTCTATTATCTCAACCCCCTTTTTGAATACCAACTAGCGGAGCAGGTAAGCTATTTGAAGGATTCTAATTTGAGGAGGAAAAAAAGAAGCTTAGAAAAGCTTTTTTTTCCCATTTCCAAGTCCGATGATTGGGTGTTTTGTGAAGAGGAACCTCATACTTCTTACTTCGAGGATCTGCGAGCCTTTGGATTTATTCCAGGAAAGTACTGCAACTTCATACCCGACTTTGAGAGATTGGTGACATGGGGAGATTTGGAGACCCCGATTGAGGGTAGCTTCCAAATTGATCCCAGTCTGAAAGAAAGAAGTTCCAGGTGGAATAGCAAGTTAAATCAAGCAGAATGGAAGATGGAACTAGGGGAATTGCCTTTTTTCCCTTCAGTAATTCGCAGTTTAGAGGCGTTAGAGGATTCTTTTGAAGAACTCAAATTTCCTTTTGTTTTAAAAGCCAATTATGGTTTCGCAGGAAGAAATCAAATCATTGTTCAAAGTCAAAAAGAAGCCTGGAAGCTCCAGGATATAAGCCGAAAATTAGGTGGCTTTCCTCTCTTATTAGAATCCTGGAAATCGAAAAGAAAAATGGATTTTAGTACTTTGTGGGAAGGAGAAAAGTATCTCACTACAAGTCGAATGTTTTTAGATGAAAAAGGGATATTCAAATGCATTCAAATTGGTCCAGAAGAAGGGAACAAACCATGGACTATGATGTCGAAAAGAGTGATGTCTCAGCTGAGATCCAAATACGAGTTTCTTGGGGATGGTCCCATAGCCATCGATGGTTTTATGTATGAAGAAGAGGATGAAGTCCTCGTTCAGCCATTTTCAGAAATGAATTTTCGTTGGTCCATTGGTCGGTTGCTCTGGGAAATCAGGCAATCTAGAGGAGCCCAGTTCGCCTTTATAGCTTTTGTGAATAACCCATCTTACTTATTAGAAGAGAAGGAACAAATTGCAAAAGATTGGAAAATCAATTTGTGCCCAATAACCCCTATATGCGATTCCAAAGGAAAGTTATACGATTCTGTCGCTATGTATGGGGAATCAAACTCGAACACATTGTACTTTATTCATGGAATAGGCTTAAGATAGCGATGTAATTTATACATTTCTAAAATTTTAGAACTAATCTTTTGGTAAATTTCTTTATTTTTCCATGAATTGAAGGAATCGGGCATTGTAACAGAGTCAAACCAAGATTTGGCTGGATGTTCTACGGGAGTCGATAATACACTTAAGAGACTTGCAACTGTTAAGTCTACCCTACCAAAACGATTTTCAAAAAAATAATTGTTATTACTGTAAATTGCTATCAAGTCTTCTACAGCTTCCTGAAAAATAAGGAATGATTCTTTGACTTTCTTTTCGGTAATTTTATATCTGCGCTTCAATAGTACCGCTATAGACTCAAAAGTTTCAGGATTCTCAACCATTGCATCCTTCTCTGGAGGAGTGATAGAGAGTAACTTACCCAGTATCTGGGGATTGGTTAGGATAAAGGAATAGATAATGGTCTGAAAAGGCTTACCGATTTTTTCATCGAGATCTTCTTCTTTTCGTTTTTCTGTATCCGTACTTTTTTTCCCAAAAGCACGTTCTTCTACGTGATCTATGATTTTTGAGGAGCCTTGGATCGCCTGTCCAGGTTTTAACTCCAGGACTGGAACGGTTGTCTCGGGAGCGATCGCCTTTATGATTTCGATATGAAAGCCTGGTTTGAGAGGGCAAAGTTCATAATCGATCCCGGAAAGGTCCAGAGCCCACCGAGCCTTTTCAGAGAAATGAGAAATCGGAAATGTGTAGAGTTTCGGACGCATTCGCAAAGTGTATTCCCACAAAAAGGCTTGTCTTCTTTTTTTTAAGAAAGCAATGTATCTCGTGGCACCTATCCTTTTTCTAATTTTCATTTTAAGCCACTCTGTCTCAGGCGAACCTCAGAAGTCCGAGTATTGTAGCCAAGAAAAAATCTGCATCATTCACGCAAGAGATCAAACTGGAGCCAGTTTGTATTTTCGAAATGACAGCGGCATTAGCAATGCCATCTTTACTGTCGAAGTAAATGCAAAGCTCAAGAACATGAACTCCAAGTTCAGACTAC
>Ga0169931_10000658_pt1 | contig 57419 bp, 52 predicted proteins | sample Kivu_15m_20L_FD_129675 | JGI IMG/M metagenome (GOLD analysis project Ga0169931, IMG submission 129675) | Freshwater microbial communities from Lake Kivu, Western Province, Rwanda to study Microbial Dark Matter (Phase II) - Kivu_15m_20L... | ecosystem: Environmental > Aquatic > Freshwater > Lake...
CTTATTCCTGTTGCGGTTTCTCTTCCGGGCGACGAATAGGATCCACAAACTTGCGATCATCCACCACCCACTGCGGTGTTTGGATACTCAATACACGCATGGGCTTCTCCGCCAACACATGATGGACGGTGCCTTTGGGAATCATCACATAACTTCCTGCTGACACTTGAAAATCCTTGGGACCCAATGTCATCATACCCTCGCCTTCTATCACATAAATATTTTCTGTATGCGTAGTATGAAAATGATGTTTAACCCCTTCCGCGATGGTGATCAAAAAAGTAGTACACAAGCTATCCGTGGCGAGCATCAGCACATTGACGTTATCGTTTTTGCGCTCAATGGGCAAGGAAGGGAGGTTGGGGACGTGTTGGGCCCCACAAAATGATCGCATTAAAAGCATTAGCGCACAAAAAACGAAACGCATTACTAACATTTATTTTTCCACCACCAATCGCTTCATCCCAAATCCATTCTCTGTCTGAAACACCAACTGATAAATACCATCACTATAATTGGATAAGTTCAATTCATGTCTCGATCCTGTGTATTGGAATTGATCCACCAATCGCGATTGGGCATCATACACCATCACATTTACTTTTCCAATGTGAGTGGCCGTCACAATGATCACCTGATCTCTCGCAGGATTGGGCATCAACATCAAGTTCACCAAATCCAAATTGTACGATACGTCAGAAGCGCCCTCATCCACAAAACCATCACAATCATTGTCTGTATTGTCCAATGTTTCAATTGCCGCAGGATTGATCATAGGATCTGCGTCATTGCAGTCTGCATCATTGGTTACCATGCCCACCGGTTGAATACAGAAATAGGAGGCCACACCCGCTCCATAACCATCGCCATCTAAATCACTGTACCAAGGAGTGGTCAATCCCTCATCTACGCTTCCGTTACAATTATCGTCTAGTCCATTACAAACTTCCACAATGGTGGGATTCATGCCCGCGTTCTGATCATTACAATCGCCATTGCACGTGGTAAAGCCATCTCCATCCATATCAAATCCCTCATCGGTTATACCATTGCAATTGTCATCCCCCCCATTGCACAACTCCATTGCATTGGGGTTGCTTAGCGCACTGTTATCATCACAATCGCCATTGCACGCGCTGTATCCGTCCCCATCATTGTCAAAATTCTCATCAATTGCGCCATTACAATTATCATCACTGCCATTGCACACCTCTACGATTTGAGGAGATACATTGCCGTTGCTATCATCGCAATCATTGCTGTTGGTAACATATCCCGCTGGAGCGGAACAACCCTCAACCGATGAAGCACTTCCAAAACCATCGCCATCCGCATCGAGATAGTAGGTTACCGCGTTGGCTACCGTAATGGCATTTTCATACCAAGTAGAATCGCTAAAATTGCCATCGGTAATCACCATTGCAAAATCATACGTTCCATTGGCTGGATAGGTAACCTCTACACTTGCTGCTGTAGAAGTGGCGGGTGTTCCTCCAGGAAAATACCACATCACTCCAGTATTCCCTTGGCTGTTGTCACTAAATACAACCGGAGCATTCACACATATCTCGCTATCATAAGCCGCTACTGTCACCATCTGAGAAACAGGGATGCATGGACCGATGTTGTGCAATACATTATGCATGAAGACATTGATGATATCATCAATATTGGCAATACAAATCTCATTTCCGGTTATGTCTGCATAATGCACTCTCAAGAAAGGCAAGGCGGTGAAGTTAACGGGGATCATGGTCCCCAAATGACCCAAAGCGGCAATCTTGGTACCTTCCCCATCAAAATATAAGTGCGCACTCCAAGTGGTGCTAGGCAACAAACTCTCCACGCTGAGTACCGTTGCTCCGCTGATATCAAATTGCACGGCATTCACCATACCATCTGGATTGGTGATAGCCACATCAAAATACCCTTCGGTTGTATTTAAATTCAACACACTTAAGGTAGCGGTTTCATTGATGTCCACAATTTCCGGATCCCAGGCACAAGGCACCATCAGACCTGGTAAGATGCCTTGATCTTGCTGCTCGTGAATGCACTCATCCAAATACGCCGCGTCTGCAATGCTGATCATGCCATCCAGATTCAAATCGTTGCAGGGATTCACCGCCATAGTATTGTTAACGGAGGCATTTCCATAAGTATTGATATCACTCAAGTCATACATCAAATCGGTAGCCACATCGCCACGCTTAACAATTCCAGGACAATTGCCCTCACAATCAGGTTGGGCATTGCCAAAGGGTTGGCCCAAACAATCCGTCAATATGCTGCAAGCCGACATGGGTAATTTTTGGAAATTGATGAGCTGGTCTTGGGCATCTCTTTCAAAACTGAAACACACTTGCGCCCAGTTGTTGTCGTACGCAAGCTCATAACGACCCAACATATCCGGATCATGATCCCAATTGGTTTTCAACACCAAATGATAAGTGCCCGCGGGCACATCGGTTACATCCACCCATTGACACTCCAAAGCTGAACTGTAAACATCATAACATCCCGCGGTGATTCCCATGTTACCACAACCAAACTTGGCCACACCCGTAACACAGCCTAAATCCAATACACAGAATCCATTCTTAAACCCTACCTCAGGCATTAAATTTCCATTGACATCATACAACTCATACTCCGCATAACCCGCATAGTGATAATGGTTGTGACACATGTCCCAAACAAACTGATCATTGGCCGTATTGGGCACTCCAATGAAATAATCTTGATTCCCTATGTTATCAATTCGCGTAGAAAATCGAATAATTTCTCTATTTCCCAATCCTTGCAGACACCCTTCATTGACCAAACATGCATCGTCTCCGTTGATGGTGGATTGATACAAAGATGTGTAAAGCAAATTTCCATCTACCCATAAATCTGGACCTAAATTGTTACAATTGGGATCTCCATTGTAATAGCAAGCAGCCGGCATTTCCGCCAAGGGACTATAGTTACAAGCCATCACATCCATACAACCCTGAATAGGCCCCATGTATTCAAAAAGCACTTCAAAAGCACCCAATCCACAGTGATTATTGATATCTCCCACTCTTACCCAATACGTCACTCCGCCCTCTAGGTAGGGCGTCACCTCTGCCTCTTCACCACAGAAATCATCATTATAGGTGTAAGTGGCTTGATTGGTATTATCAAAATTGGCCATATTACAATAATCATACACCCAGATCTCAGTATTACAATTGCCCAATCCACAAGTAGAGATGCGATACTGACCATTGACACTTGGGGTAAAACTATACCAAGAATTAGGAGTGGGCACCGCATTGATACCTAATTGAGCCATGATTGGATCTTCACAAGAGCTGCCTTGTGGACAGTTGACCTCAACAAAAGTGTAATTGGCAAATGCCCCACCATTGGCTACAGGATTTCCATCCAGATAAATCACAAAACCCCCATTTCCATTGGCGCAACAAATCCCGTTGTTACCCGTATCAAAAAACTCCACACGATGGCACTCATCACTGATGCAAAGCGAAGCATCATTGGTTGTCCCTTGCGCCACCATGATATTGTCTGCGTTAAATACCTTCCAAGTGGTTTGTTGAGGCAAATTATCCGCTGTGATATCCAAGGTTAGATTATGCGATTCAGTGACAATAATTGTCTGTGTGATGGAACTCACTACCCCCATTGGATCAGTCACCACCAAAGTGGCATTATAGGTTCCTGGGCCACTGAAAATAACGGTAGGATTTTCCACATTGGGATTACTCAACACACCCCCATCTACTGTCCATGTCCAAGCCACTTGATTACCTGCACTGGCGTTGTTCAATTGATAGGTATAACAATTGGTGGCAGTGGCCACTACATTGTACGTCAATTGAGCTTGCAATGGAGGAAACTCGCAGGTTCCATTGTCTTGTGTGGCACAAGTCATGTAATTGGTTGCGTCGGGATCGGTACAACCTGAAACAGTAGTGGTGGCAAAACTGATGGAAAAAATTCCCTCCGTATTGTTATAACCGCCCACTTGCACATAGTAGGTATGGCCAATTTCTAAAACATCATCTTCAAAGGCGCCCCCTGTTCCATTACCCATAGGACATCCAAATTTAATCATGCTGTAATTGCCTGCGGCATCGTCATCATCACAAGCGATGATACTTCCTCCACAAGATTCATAAACGGCCATTTGCGTATCCACTAATTGTGTACCTGTTGTCACTGAGGAGGCGGCTGTGGTAAGGGTTACATTTCCACCTTGATAGACGAAGCTGAACCAAATATCATGAATACCTCCACCACATCCCGGAGTGGTTCCGATGGAAGCATTTACATTCGTTGTATTCTGCGCACCGCTGTTGGCTATCAAAGGAACCGCCGAGGAGCAGGCATCATTCTGATTGGCTATGATACAAGAGCCATCATCTATGGTGGCGCAGACATTGAAATTGGTGGCATTGTCATTGGTACAACCGCTCACTGAAGACGAAACGATTTGAATTCCAAACGTACCCACCAAGCTATTGTAGCCCCCAGCTTGAATGTAATAAGTGGCACCCATGATCAATTGCGTACAAGATAAATTCAATTGAGAAGCGTATCCCATTCCGGTGTAGTCATCATTGCAAGCAATGGCCGGACCGGCAGAGCATCCATTGTAAAGAGCAATACGAGTGTCGGTCAAGGTGCCGGATAAGGCCGTATTGATGGAAATGCTTCCGCCCGTGTATTGAAAACTGAACCATACATCTTTGATTGGATTCGCACCTCCGCATGTAGGATTTGCTGCATCCACAACGGTGCCCACATTAGATGCGGTAATGTATCCACCGTTCACCACTAAAGGAATGGCAGTGGCACATTCATCGTTCACGGGAGCTTGAGCAAACAATTGGTTTCCGATCATTGCGGAAAACAAAACGAGTAAAATCTTCTTCATTTGGATTTGGTTAATGCAAGCCAAAGTAATGCAGAATCTTTGCATTTCCAAATCGCTACTTTCGTTGAGCTCTTTTGCTTAAAAAAATCGTTGAATTCGATTCCGCAATTCTTCATGGATTTTGCCATTGCTGGCCAAAATATCTTCCTCAAAAATGGGATGTCCCTCATGAAAACCCGTAACAGCTCCACCTGCTTCTTGTATTAAAAGACAACCTGCCGCCACATCCCATGGATTTAAACCGTACTCATAAAACGCCTCAAAACGTCCACAAGCCACCCAAGCCAAATCCAACGCTGCGCTGCCCAATCTTCTGATTCCTCGCGTTTCTTTCATCAAATGACGAAACAACCCTATGTAGGCCTCCTCTCTTCCAAAATCATCGTAGGGAAATCCTGTCACCAACAGAGAATCGCGCAATACCGTTTGCGAGCTGACCGACATCCGATGCCCATTCAGCCATGCCCCTTGGCCTTTCAATGCGGAAAACATTTCATCCTTATTGGGATCATAAATCACAGCCAACACGGGATCTTGAAAATGGCATAGCGCCACACTGATGCACCAAATCGGCACCCCATGTAAATAGTTGGTCGTGCCATCGAGTGGATCGATCACCCAATTCCATTCATCGGCCTTTTCTCCAGTGCCTTCTTCGGCAATAAATCCAGCCTTTGGAAAAATCGCTTGAAATGCCGCCACCAATCTGCGCTCGCTTTCTTTGTCCACAAAAGAGACCAAATTGTTGGGCGTTTTGATTTCAATTTCATTCACCGCCACCCGCTGGGATAGCATCCATTGACCGGTTTCCTTTACCACTTGAACGACGCTATCCAATATTGTCGAAAAATCAAAATTGCTCATGCGCTAAAGTTATTCCGTCGCCACGAAAAAAGCACGCGGAAAATGATTTTCTTTGTTTCCATTAAAGGTAGGATCACTCAAGGTTAACAGGAATGCCATCAAATCAGTTTCCTCTTTTTCTGAATAAGCCATGGGAAGCAACACATCCGCTGCTCCATTGTTCTGTATTTTATCTAACCGATAATGCTTGAGCACGGCTCTGAGCTGTCGGTAACGCCCATCATGCATGTAAGGCGCACTGAACTCGATATTGCGCAGCGTCGGCACCTTGAAACGAAACTGATCAGACTCTACTCGAGTGATGATAAAACGCCCGGAATCCCGATAGATTGAATCCACTGCTAATCCATTATTGGCAAATTCAAAATTGGTAAACAAGGGAGGTGTATGACAGCTCGCACAATGTTTTTGAAAAACCCGATAACCCATTTGCTCTTGCTCATTGAATTGAGCTGCACCCTTCATCACTTGATCATAATTGCTATCTTGACTGACCAATGACACCAGAAACTGACTCAAACATTTCAACATTCGCTCGCTCGTCATCACCGAATCTTGATAGATGGCCCACAATGCTCTTTGATACCGGCGATTGCGGTTGAGCTTCGTTAAGACATTTTCCAAAGTCTCACCCATCTCCTTGGGGTGTGAAATCGGGGCTACCGGTTGGAAATCGAAAAATGCAATGGCCCCGTCGTGCATCAATTGCCGCTGCCAAGCCAAGTTGATCAGCACGGGCGCATTCCGATTACCCAACTAATCATTGATCCCATGACTCACGGCATGATCTGTATGCGCAAAACTTTGATACGGAGAATGACAACTTGCACACGATACAGAGCTATCCGCAGAGAGAATGGGATCATAAAACAATGCTCTTCCCAATTCACGTTTCAGTGAATCCATGGCATTGTGCTCAAATGCGTAATGAGGAGCAGGCCAATGAGAAGGATAGGTAAACGGAGGATTCCAAGCGGCCATAAAAAAGACGGCCAATAAAATGCCGATGATCCAATTGATATTCAATTCGCTGTCATTTTTGTTGCAAGCCACTGCATCCAATCCACTGCCTCTTTGCGAGGGGACATGATGTGCCAACCCGTGCTACTTTGAGTGGCATTTAATCTACTTATAAAATCTCCATCCAAAAAAGAAGGAAAGGAATAAGTATATTGTTCTTTAGTACAATGTACACGTACCTTTTGATCAGCTCGAAATGGGTATTGACAACCTCCCAAATGCAATTGTACAGGTTGATTTTTCCAACCGCCTTCTAATTTAAAATCGATGTATCCCGATTGCCAAGTCCAATACATTCCTTGGACAGGGCCAAGGTCGCCCGTCATTATGCCTCTTTCATGGGTGATGCTATCCACCCCTAAATCAAATTCAAACGCATCAAATCCACAGTCGGAGGAAAAGTGAAAAACCAATTCGTCTCGCTTTCCTTTCTCCATTAAAAAATAGCCATCCTCTCTGCCCACCTCCGTCTTGTTGTTATAAAACACAAAATTGCCCACATAGAATTTGCATATTTCAATCTCCAACTAAGGATGGGAAGTCAGAAAATTCCATTGTAAGCGAAAATCTTGCTGTGCTTTTGCACTGCCAAAGAGGAAAATAAAAATAACAAACCATTTAATCCTGCCACTCTCTTCACGCTTACTCAAGAGAGACTCTGATAATAAGTCGCTTATCGAATCTTTACAGCCATCAAAAATCACTTCAAAATCTATGTTTTACCTCAGACGACAACTGTTCAATCATCTCCATCTATTCAGGAATGGCCATGTCATGCTGGGCAAACCACCTGGTAAACGCCAGCCACTTGTCTTCATTATTCTCCTTCCACTGTAAAAATTCCAACTCGTTGCCTCCCATCAATAACCAATGATTATAGGCCTCCAAATGCCCAGCACCTTGAATATAACGTTGAAAATCAAAAGCCCATTCCTGATACTGACCATCCAATTCATATTGATAGTACAATGCTAAAACTTGTTCGCGCAATTTGGACAAATTAGAGATGGATAGAACACTGTTATTGAAACCCGCTTCATGGATCAATGATGCATAAGCAACGCAAAATGGAGGATGCACCTTAATTCCCGTTAACTTAATGATATCATCTTCCTTTTTCTGACTACAAAAAAATGTTTGTAATCTGCCATCTACTGTCACTTTTACGTTTTTTCGATAGGCTGCGTAGAACAACTCACTCATTGCCACGCTGTAGCTTGAAGTGCGGTCCAATAACATGAAAATTTCTCCGTGCAAGATAGCCTTGATCGATTCCGTCTGTTCAAAATACAACTCTGCAGCATGAAAGTAGTTCATAGCGAAGTTGGGATTTAACTCAATTCCTTTTTCGAAATAAAATAGCGATTGACCTGTATCCTTATCTTTAAAATACTTACCCTTCTCTGCATATAGCAAACCTGACTTTGGAAATTTACTCAATCCTAAATCAAATATTTTTAAGCCTTTGACAGGGTCTTTAAGCAAAAAGTAAACATTCCCCAATAGTTGAAAACACTGAGCCGTTACATCAGGATGATCCAAAATCTTTTCCAATTGCTGAGCGGCTTCGAGATAATTCTCACCTTGAAAATAAAAAAAACCTAATTGAAAAGCAAATTCAAATCGATTGGGTTGCCATGAAACGGCCTCTTTCATTAAAGCAATGGCTTGAGGTAACTTCTCCCTACCTTGATCTAACATTACAAAGGCCTGATCTGCCTTCTCCATAGCAATCAAAGCAGAATCACTTACATTATTTTGGGCTACTAAAGCCGTGGAAAATAAACAAAGCATTAAAAAATAGAAAATTCTCATAAAGCTAAGTTAATCAAAAAACAGATAGTTCACTCTACCCGCCATCCAATAGCATCATGATCAGATATAAAACACGAGGTACTAAAAAATCGCCTTTGGTAATAATTAAAATCGAACTGACATTGCTTTCGTGTCCAAACAAAATCAATTCTCTCAAAAGTCTTCGCATCATTAAAACCATTAAATGTCGCTTGATTTCTCATTTCAAGTGGACAGATATCTCTCCACTCTCTTGAAAGCTTGACCACTGAGGGTTCATCGCTTCGGGCATTAAAATCGCCCGCAGCATAAAAACGCCAATGCGCTGGAATCCTAAAATATTCCTCCAATAATAAATCTGCACTATTGGCTCTTGCCTCCTTTCCGATATGATCCCAATGAGTATTGAAGACACATAGCGTATCTTTTCGAATCAAATCTTGCAAATAAACAATGGTAAGAACTCTCTCACAAGCGGCATCCCAACCTTTAGAGGGAATAGCCGGTGTAGGAGATAACCAAACCGTTTTAGAATAAATGCACTTAAATCTGGACGACCTGTAAAAAATGGGGGCATACTCACCTTGCAAATGTCCATCCTCACGTCCTACTCCGTAAAAAACATAATCTTCCATCCAAACACTATCTAAAAAAGTCAGTTGATGATGCAAAACCTCTTGTAAACAAATAATATCAGGTTGTACACTGTCTTGAATCCCATGAGCCATGCGCTCTCGTCTCAAGGGCCAAGCATTTTCACCATCGGCGGGATTATCGTATCTAATATTCAAACACAATAATTCCAATGGTTGGGCGCATAGCCATCGTCCCTGTATACAAAACAAAAATAAAACGCTAAACCGAATCACTGTTATCATCATTTCCTCTCTTCCTCTCGCAACCTATCTAGCTGACGTTGACAATATTCCCTGCCATTATCATCTTCTGACCATTTTAATGCTTCCTCGTAATAACGCCTTGCCCTTCTCCATTCCTGTAACTCACCATAACAGTATCCCAAATTGGAAAGAATAATAGAATCCTTTTCATGGATTTTATCTGCCTTTTTTAGCCAATCTATCGCCATGTTGAATTGCTTTTTAATCATGAACACCGTTGCTGCATTCGTCATTGCAAAATACTGTTGATCATCCTGCGCTAATATAAGTTCGGAGATTCCAAGGATGATTTCATCGGCCACACTATCTTGATTTTCAAACAGCTTATATAAATGACCTTGGACGCTGCTATACAGAAAATACTGTCCGCTGTCCAACACTTCCTCTCGCATCCATTTCCATTCATGATGGATACTATCTCCTGATAAAATCGCCGACTGCAATTCTGCGTATACCTCTTCCATCCTATCCGTCTCTATGGCCAGGTATACCTTTCCCATCCTCAAGTCCAATCGATCAGGAAAGCGCTTTATTCCTTTGTCCACCCAATCGAAAGCGATATTCAAAACACTATCGTTGATGACCATGACACGGCTCAGGTAACCACTCACATTATTCAACGAATCCCTTACTTCTATATACTCTCCTCCATCTTGTGGCATTTCAGGCAGCAACAAGGATTCCTCTTCAAAAGTTTGGATAGCGTAGTAATTAAAATACCCCACATACACGTCGGGGTTATAAGGTTCGGATTCCTTCCATTTTTCCAAAAAGCGCAACATTCCACTGGTATCTTGTCGCTCCCATTGCTCATAGAAGGTATCTTGAAATTGCTGTGCGTGTCCAAGTGTACTCCATACCACCATATGCATCCACACAAAAACCAATAATCGAGTGCGATTGAAATTCATTTCCGAAAGGTATAAAAAAACCACCCCGAGAGGTGGTTTTTAGTAAGCTATAAAAGATTGAAGATTACTCTCCTTTACCTTCCATTTTTTCTTTCAATGCAGCCAAAGCATCGATGTCTCCCAAAGTAGATTTCTCAACTTGAGCATTTACCGCTTTCACTGCATTGTTGTTATCGCTACCTTCTGATTTCTTCGCACGTGGCTTCTTAGCAGCGTCAGCAGATGCCTCTTCTTCCTTGAATGTACCCGTGTGAGAAACCGCAATCTTGCGTTGATTCTTGTTGAACTCTAATACAACGAATTCCAACGTATCTTCCACTTTAGCAGCAGATCCATCTTCCTTCTTCATATTCTTGCTCAAGCAGAAACCTTCCAAACCGTATGGCAAAGATACAATCGCATGGCTACCTTCCTTGCGGATGATGGTACCTTGGTGTCTTGAACCTTCTGTGAATACTGTTTCAAACACATCCCATGGATTCTCCTCGATTTGCTTGTGGCCCAAGCTGATCTTGCGGTTATCCTTGTCCAATTCCATTACCACTACTTCGATGTTATCACCGATAGCGCAGAATTCTGATGGATGCTTGATTTTCTTGCTCCAAGAAAGGTCAGAGATGTGCACCAAACCGTCGATTCCCTCTGCCAATTCGCAGAATACACCGAAGTTTGTGAACGCACGAACTTTTGCAGAATGCTTGCTTTGAACAGGGAAACGACCTTCAATGCCTTCCCATGGATCCACACTCAATTGCTTCATGCCCAAGCTCAACTTACGCTCGTCTTTCTCTACAGCCAATACTACGCACTCTACTTCTTGACCTACTTTCAAGAAATCTTGAGCGGAACGCAAATGCGAGCTCCATGACATTTCTGAAACGTGGATCAAACCTTCTACACCGGGCGCTACTTCCACAAATGCACCATAGTCTGCCAATACCACTACCTTTCCGGTAATCTTTTGACCTACTTGCAATTGCTCTTGGTAAGCATCCCATGGGTGAGCAGAAAGCTGCTTCAAGCCCAACGCAATGCGCTTCTTATCATCATCAAAATCCAAGATTACTACGTTGATCTTCGCATCCAATTGTACCACTTCTTCTGGGTGGTTGATACGTCCCCAAGAAAGGTCTGTGATGTGGATCAATCCATCTACGCCGCCAAGGTCGATGAATACACCATAGCTGGTGATGTTCTTGACCACCCCTTCCAATACCTGACCTTTTTCCAAGCCAGACATGATTTGCTTCTTTTGTTCTTCGATCTCCGCTTCGATAAGGGCTTTGTGAGAAACCACGACGTTTTTGAATTCGTTGTTGATTTTCACCACTTTCAACTCCATTACCTTTCCAACGTACACATCGTAGTCACGGATTGGCTTCACATCGATTTGAGAACCTGGCAAGAAAGCTTCCAAGCCAAATACATCGACGATCAAACCACCCTTGGTGCGGCACTTCACCTCTCCTTTGATGATTTCACCAGACTCCAAAGCTCTGTTGACATCAGTCCAAGCACTCAATAAACGTGCAGTCTTGTGAGAGACGCGCATTTGACCGGTCTTGTCTTCTTGTGTTTCGATGAAGATTGGAACTGAATCACCGATTTTCAAATCAGGATTGTAACGGAACTCCGTCACAGGCACTACACCTTCTGACTTGTATCCGATGTTCACCACTACTTCCTTCTTACCGATCGAAACGATGGTACCGGGTACCACTTCTTTTTCTTTGATGGTAGAAAGGGTTTTTTCGTAAACGTCATCATAACGCTTGCGCTCATCGTTGGTATAACCTCCGGCCGCTTCATAGGCTTCCCAGTTAAACTCACCGGTAGAGGTCATGTACAATTGATCATCGGCAGTGCTATAAAGTTCCTCTACAGGCTCTTCACGTACTACTTCTTCTTGGGAAACTACCGGCGCTGTTTCTTCAGCTGCGGGTTGTGTGTTTTCAGCTTCTTCAGCTGGGTTTAGATTTTCTGCCATTTGGCATTTTAAGTTGTATTCATTCACAACCGAGGTTGTACGTCAAAAATGAATGGGTTCTACTTTTCATTTGCATGAGCTGACGTTGTTCTCATGTTTCCTTTTCAAAAGGAGCGCGAATATAAGCAACAACCGCCAATTTGACAACCAAAAACACAAATAACCTGAACTATTCTCATCTTTCCATGAATGGATCAGAAATTACTTCAGCAGCTGAGCTACATTGATGCATCACCCCTTCAAACATAGAAAAGCTACGGAACACACAAAAAAAAGCGCAATTAACGGCTGATTACGCCCTGTCAAAGGCTATTCAATAACCCATCTAGTCCAGAGATAATCACTAAGTACTTAGCGTAATTTTCTATTTTTTTTCTGTATCCATGATTTGATCCATGGCCATCATCTGACGCATGGTCTTCTGCATTCCTTCTGGTGAGCCATCTAAAAACAAAACATTTCCCTTGCCATATTCCGCAAAATTCTTGATGGCCTCTGTCCACATACTGAACATGATCATGCTCGTATCCAAATTGGCTTGTTGCATCTCACGAGCCGCGTTCTGCATTCCCTTGGCTACCTCTTCACGAAATAAAGCCACACCTTGACCCCTCAATTGAGCGGCTTCTCTTTCTGCGGTGGCCGCGATTTTGATGGCGTTACCCTCCGCTTCGGCGGCCTTGGTTTTGGTGATCAATAAAGCCTGACCTTCATTCTCAGCGGCCGCTTTCAAATTATTGGAAGCCACCACTTGACTCATGGACTTCATGATCACTTCATCAAAAGTGATATCGTTGATCTGTAAATCGTGCAAATGATATCCCCACTCTTCGATCACATTGTCTATTTGCTCCTTTACATGATCTACAATTTCTCTGCGCAAGCTCAATACCTCCGATTGCTTTTTAGTAGCCACAAAGGATCGGATGTTCCCTTCAATGGTTCTGATCAATGCTTGCATTAGACTCTTGTCATCAATGAATTTAAACGCTACACGCTTGATGGTCTCTTCCTCTGCGTCTTTAACGGAAAACAACAACATCGATTTGAAATACACATTGGCCTGATCTAGCGTAACCGCCTGGAATTCCAATTCAACGGATCGATTTTGAGTGGATATTTTTTTAAAGATCAATTCGATAAAGGGTATCATAAAATTCAATCCTGGACGAATAATTCTGCGATACTTACCAAAGATGGTGACAACCGCTACATTGCCCTGTTGTACGGTTTTCAAACCCATTACTATCGTGGCTCCAATGAGCGCAAGAAGAATCCAATTCATATGTATTTTTATTTAGTGTTTAATCAAAAGTAGTCATTTCAACTTCCGATTGGAAAAAAAGATAAAAACCGAAACAAAACTTAACATTCCCAATAACCACAACCACTTTCTTTGATTTTCAATGGAACTTCCACTCCATTGCACCGCCATACTTTCTGGCCAGATGCTTCCCTTTTTTGTTTTAATCGGCAATTCGTAATGCTCCTCAACTTCATTACGCCAATGAGAAGGAATTTGGTGGAGATAATGATCAAACTCTGAAATATAAGCGTAGCCTGTTTCCTTTCCTGCGCCAGTCAGTGAAAACCATTCCTCACACTCTAACCTTCTTCTGTCATGCAATTCAACCAAGTAGGTTTGACCCCACTCACAGTTAAAACCATCATACACTGGGGCGGGATGGGTGATGACGTATCTGGCTTGAAAATGTTCGGTATTCGGGGTAGATTGAAACTGCAAGTCCATGGGAAAATGGGCTTGATCGTATCTGACATGGAGCCGGGTGAAAAAAACCGAGGACGGTGCATTCCATTGATTCCAGTTGACCCCAGCTTGCACAAAATCTTGATTCATCGGGGGTGGACCTACGCAAGGGTCACATTTCATCCCTCCCCAAGAAGGTGTCACATTCCACGCATATTCAAGAAAAACACAATTCTTTCCTTCTCTTTCATACGCTCTATCAAATACGTTCTTGTAAAAACTACCAAAATCATTTTGAATAAAAAGAGGAATTTTCCGATCTGTGGGCATTTTCACAGTTCGATAATTGGTGCACTCCACTCTTCCTGTGGGCGTAAAAGCATAAACCAGCATATCCTGTGTGCCATTGCTGTTGGCCATTCCCAAGCGTATAGGAAGCATGAACTTGGGATGATCAAAACGGATCTGAATGGGTCGCAGCGTTGTAAAACCTGCCTTCTTCAGCTCATTCAGATTCACCTTCACCACAAAAAACTTCATGTTGCTCTTGATATAAGGCTGCAAAACACGTTCTGCCTTGGCAGGAATTTTATATCCATTGTCTGTTAACCAATGCTTGAGTCCCTCACTCTCAGTGGCCGATAATAACAAAATATCATATTCTCCAACGGTGTATTGCGCCTCAATTGTCACATGGTAGTTATCTTTTTCCGTCAATTCATTGGCCATTCTAGACTGCGCCTCACTCACGCTAGGATAAGCCAACATCTCCTCCTTTTCTATCCAACGTTGTTGACACAAATTCTCATCATAATACTCCGTCAACCGAGGAGCAGAATAAGCATCCAATCGATCAAAAATTCCGCGATCCACTACTGCAATATCACTTTGCTTGAGCACCACGGGAACAGGCACTACCATGGCAAAGTCCTTCACATCCCCTTGAAAATCACTGCCCATGGTGATCACCGTGTAAGTGCCATTGCGCACCAGTATAACCTCACTCTTATTGTTGAATAAAGTAGCATCCGCCTTGGCTACATAAAAACCGCAAAAACACCAACTGTTTTTGAAGAAGAATAGACCGAAGGCCATTCCGATAAACATGAGAACATTTTTCATTTGTATAATTATTATTTGATCCAACTAAACTTTTTTTCTTTGGTCCACTCATTGATGAATGGAACGCAGGGTGTCATGAGGAAAAGCGACCACACAGCAGCGGTGGGAATGAACATGAAAAATTGAATGTAGAAAGTCAATCCAGCCAAGCCGATCGCCCACATTCTTCTCCACCCTTTATTTTGGGGCGTGGACATTGGATCGGTGATCATAAACAAACTGTACAACCAAAAAGATCCAGTAGTGAGTTGGTGAATGGTAACGGAAAAATCCCAATCCAAATACCACTGAAAACGGATGATCACCAAAATGGAGATAGTGGTCATATAAATCAACGCGGTATCCCATCGATGTATTTGCCGTAGAATAACCACCCCGATAAAAAAAATCAATACCAATATTCCAATTGCTTGTCCCCATTGGGCCGGAGACACCCATGCATCATCAGAAAAAAATACCAAAATGGCAATGGCGAAATTGGCTGGATTCCAAAAATGATATCCCCTCCATCTCAATAAAAACTTTTGACCAATGGCCAAGGCCGCGGCCAACAGCATTAATAAGGGATCATTTACCCGAAGCAAAAGACTCAATCCCAATCCTGTTATCAAAGCACTCCTCAATGAATGGACTGGAGCCCCACCAAACATGATGGCAAGTCCTTGAATAGAAAGACAACTCACCAATGCGATGAACATTGAACTCGCTATTTCCTGCCAACCTAAGAATAATATACCCCAACAAAGAAAGGCCGTCTGTCCAATGATTTGAACATATCTAGCGTCGGATTGGATTCGGGTAAGCATGGACATCTTGATTATTTCAAGATGCAGTACTGCTCAACGGATCAATCGTTCATTCAGATTCTACGAAGGAATCAGAAAGCTCTCTCAAAGCGCTTTCCATTTGATCCATATTCACTTCCTCATATCCCTCAGGGCGTTGGAAAAGGGACGCCTCTTGGGGTCCAAAAAATACCTCTACTGCCTTTACACGCATTCTCTTTCCGTACAAATTCACATCATACCCCAACAACACGCCATCCACACCGGTGTATTTGTTCCACCAATTATTGTCGTGAATTTGAATTTCATTGGTGTAAAAAAGATCAGTATCTGGCAAACTATCTCCCACAAAATCGGCGATCGCCTTTGAGCATTGAAAACCTGCAATTTCCATCTTCTCTTCCGATGGTTTGATTTCCACATCTGGGTATCGCTTCAGCCATTCATGCACGTTGGTATGATGCATATGAATCACTTTTTTATCACCAAAAGACTTGAGATAATGGGAAAAAAATTGATCTTTTTGACCAATAAAAAAATCAGTTTGTACCACACCGTAAGAAGATGAAAGCGTAATATACGCTTGCTCTTCATTGAAATAATAATACATCTCCTTGGGATAAAACTGCGTCATCAATCCCGACTCAAAAGGAAAACTCACTTCATACTTGATGTAGCCCTCCTTCTTCGATGGAATAAAGGGAATATTAACGTCATCACAAGCAGCAAACGCTAATAGAAAAAATACCACGGCAAAGGTTAAAAATCTATGCATCTTTACAAAAATAGTGAGAGCATGAATAATTCCACTGAACTTTTATCGACCAATCACGTTTTGATGGTGGACCCCATAGGTTTTGGCTACAACATTGAAACCGCTGAAAGCAATGCCTTTCAGCATCTGCCCAATCACCATGACCTTTTGCAAATTGAACATTTAGCTCGAAAAGAATTCGAGCAATTTGCCAATCTTCTCACCCAAAATGGAATCAACGTCCACATTTTAGAGGGAAGAACGGGGTTGCCGGACGCTGTGTTTCCAAATAATCTTTTTTCCACTGACCGACAAGGAAAGTGGGTGGATTATCCCATGATGGCGAAGAATCGTCAAATGGAAAGAACCTTACATCCTCGGACTTATTTAGAACAAAAAGGCTTTGAGATTCAACAACACATTGATCTCACTCATTGGGAATCGAAAGCACTTTTTTTAGAGGGAACTGGTAGTCTTATTTTACAACCCCATCTACAAGCAGCCTGGGTGGCATTGAGTCCTCGAGCAAATATAGAAGTAGCGAAAGATTGGGCACAACAAACCGGTTATGCTTTACATTCTTTTGATACCAGAGATTTAACAGGAAAATCAGTTTATCACACCAATGTGATCATGTCCATTGGCACTCATTGGCATTTCATCTGCGCCGACATCATCCCGGATTTCCATTTGCTAAAAGAACCCCTCGAGCAACTCCACTCGAATGAAATATTATTGAGCATAGAGCAAGTGTATCAATTTTGTGGAAATGTATTGGAAGTTCGAAACCAGCATAACACTCCCTTTGGCATAATCTCCTCCACTGCTTGGAATGCGCTGAATGCTCAACAAAAAAGGGCTTGGGAACAATTTGTCCAGCCCTTAATTGTAGATATTCCCACCATTGAGAAAATCGGTGGTGGTAGCGCTCGATGTATGTTGGCAGAAATTTTTCTACCTCACAAACATTCCAAATCGATGACTACATTGTGATCTTCTGCGTATTTGCGCAAATTGAGTATAGCGTAACGCATTCTGCCTAAAGCCGTGTTGATGCTGATATCCAACTTCTCCGCAATTTCCTTGAAACTCATATCAAAATAGAGACGCATCAATACAATCTCCTTTTGCTCTTCCGGCAAGACCATCATCAGCTCTCTTGCAACCCCAAACATTTCTTTTTTAATAGCACTTTCCTCCTTGTTCAGGCCTTGATCAGTAACATAATCTAAAGGATCGTACTCTTCAGTACCACGGAATACTGGAATTTTCTTCTTGTTCCTGAAATAGTCGATGCAGAGATTGTGCGCAATTCTCATCACCCATGGCACAAACTTGCCCTCCTCATTGTAGCTTCCCGTTTTAAGGGCTACTACCGCCTTCATCATTGCATCTTGGAAAACGTCTTGCGCGACAGCAACATCCTTGACCACGTTGTAGATTTTTCCGTAGATCTTAGACTGATGTCTTCTGAGCAAAAAATTGAACGCACTCTCGTCACCGCCTACATAGGCATGGATTAACTCTTGATCACTGGTTGAATTTTTGAAACGCATTTTGACCTCCTTTTTTTAGTTGAATAAAACTTTAAAGAGTAGAGGTCAGTCTATAGGCGCTTCGATTTTTTAAGTATTGAAACAAATATAATAACAATTTCTGAAAAACCCAACAGAAAAGTTGAAATTTAACAGAACCAATTCATTTACTCTTTGTTACATCTTTGTATGATGAAGGCATTGAAACATATTCGAGTTGAGGGAGCACGTACGCACAACCTAAAAAATATCACACTTGAAATACCCCGAAACGAACTCACCGTCATCACGGGTTTGAGTGGATCAGGGAAAAGCAGCCTTGCCTTTGACACACTTTTTGCAGAAGGGCAAAGACGTTACGTTGAAAGTTTGAGCGCCTATGCCCGTCAGTTCTTGGGAAAATTGGACAAACCAGATGTCGACAAAATTTCGGGTATCAGCCCCGCCATTGCTATTGAGCAAAAGGTAACCTCAAAAAGTTCAAGGTCCACCGTAGGAACCAGCACGGAGATTTATGACTATTTAAAATTATTGTTTGCAAGAGTGGGTAAAACCTACTCACCCGTTTCAGGATTGGAAGTGAAATGCAATAACCCTCAGGACATTTTAAAAGTCATTGAAAAAAATAAATCTGATCGATTTCTGTTCGTTGTTCCATTGGATATCAAAAATTTGATTCCTGAGAAAATTCTACAGAGAGGTTTCAGTAAGATTTGGGATCAAGATCAATTTTTTGACCTTGAAACTGAGTCGGACCACAAATGGAAAAAACCCTTTTTATTGATTGATCGTTTATCCGCTGCTGAATGGACAGAGGATGATCAATCGCGAATTATCGATTCAGCACAGATTACCTTCAAAGAAGGAAATGGAGAATGCGTACTGTACAACCACACGCAAAAAAAATGGCACCACTTCTCTAATCGCTTTGAAGCCGATGGAATGACATTTGAACTACCCTCCCTCAATTTTTTCTCTTTCAATAATCCGATTGGTGCCTGCAAAAAATGTGGTGGTTTCGGCTCTATCATCGGAGTGGATGAAAATTTGGTAGTACCTGATAAAAAACTCTCCATTTACCAGGATGCCATCCAGTGCTGGCGCGGCGAAAAAACGAGTGAATGGAAAAATGAACTGATTCGTCACGCCAAAAAATACAACATTCCGATTCACAAACCCTACAAAGACCTTAGTGCTAACGAGATTCATTTGATTTGGAATGGCACTTCAGATTTTGATGGTGTACAACAATTCTTTCAATTTTTGGAAAGAGAAAGTTTTAAAATTCAATATCGCGTGATGCTATCCCGCTATCGCGGCAAGACCACATGTCCTGAATGCAAAGGCACAAGATTGCGCAGCGATGCTGGATATGTAAAAGTAAGTGGAATGAATTTACCCACCATGGTACTGTTATCCATTGGTGAACTCAAGGCCTTCTTCAATCAAATACAATGGAGTAAACATGATTGGCAAATTGCCAAAAGGATTGTACAAGAAATTACCAGTCGCTTAGACTTTCTCTTACACGTGGGCTTAGAATATCTTACGCTCAATCGCTTGTCCAGTTCATTGAGTGGAGGCGAGAGTCAACGCATTAACCTGGCTACGAATTTAGGTTCCTCCCTGGTTGGATCCATTTATATACTCGACGAACCGAGCATCGGATTGCACCCAAGAGATACTGATCGTTTGATTAAGGTATTGTTTCAATTAAAGAATCAAGGCAACACAGTACTCGTGGTGGAGCATGATGAAAGCATCATGAAAAAAGCGGATTTCATCGTTGACCTTGGCCCAGAAGCTGGAATAAATGGTGGACACCTCATCTACGCGGGAGAGCCAAAAGGTTTAATGAAAAACAAAACCTCCCTCACCGCCCAATACCTCGGTCAAAAATTACGTGTCACACGGGAAAAAAGATCGGTGATTAGCAAAGACTTTATTGAGTTGACCGGTGCACAAGAAAACAATCTTCAATACATCGACATTGCCATTCCCTTGCATGCCTTCACAGTGGTGACGGGAGTGAGCGGAAGTGGAAAATCCACCCTCATCCGCGACATACTCTACCCCGCACTCGCCCAACAACTTGACTCCCCCATGTCAGGATCTTACAAATACACCGCCCTCAAAGGCGCAATCCGAAAGGTGGAACAAGTAGAATGGGTGGATCAAAATCCCATAGGAAGAAGCAGCAGAAGTAATCCCGTTACCTACTTAAAAGCGTACGATGAAATCAGAGAGATTTTTGCCTCTCAACCTTCTGCTATCGTAAGAGAATTTTCGCCAACGCATTTCTCCTTTAATGTAGAAGGCGGAAGATGTGAAACCTGCCAGGGAGAAGGTGTTCAAGTAGTTTCCATGCAATTCATGGCTGACGTCCAATTGACCTGCGAGACTTGCAAAGGGAAAAGATTCAAAGATGAGATCATTGACATAGAATACAAAGGAAAAAACATTTCGGAAGTATTGGCCATGACCGTTGATGAGGCCATTCAATTCTTCGATCACCCAACCTCACGTGTTCACAAAAACCTCATTCAAAAAATACTTCCATTGCAGGCGGTTGGAATGGGATACATTGGACTTGGACAAAGCAGCAGCACGCTCAGTGGCGGTGAAGCGCAAAGAATCAAACTCGCTAGTTTTTTATCCAAGCGCAATCAACGCCATACCGTTTTCTTTTTCGATGAGCCGACTACCGGCTTGCACTTACATGACGTAGCCAAATTGATGAAAAGTTTCGAAGCATTGTTAACAGAGGGACACACCATTGTTACCATTGAACATCATGTGAATGTCATAGAATGCGCTGATTGGATGATCGATTTAGGACCTGAAGGAGGGGATAAAGGTGGGCAACTGATGTATCAAGGACCTGTTAAGGACTGCCAAAAGAAAGGCAGTTCATCCATCACCGCTCAATATTTAGATTTATCCTTCGTTCAATGAGCATGAAATATCCGTTAGCCATCCTATTTATACTGTGCATGGGCTTGGCCCAATGTCAGTCTCCGAAACAAGACAAGCCCTCCAATGAAAAAATATTAGTAAAACCAAAAGAAATGGAAATGAAAGAACCCAAGGCGCTGAGCAATGAAGAATGGAAAAAAATATTGAACCCTCAGCAATATGAAGTATTGCGTGAAAAGGGAACAGAACGCGCTTTTACAGGAAAGTATTGGAATCATAAAGAACAGGGAGAATACCACTGCGCAGGATGCGGTGCACCATTGTTTCAATCGGATACCAAATTTGATTCGGGTTGTGGGTGGCCCAGTTACTTCAAACCCATTGCAGACAGTGCTATCAGCGAGCACATGGATAAAAGTCATGGTATGATTCGCACAGAAGTAACGTGCAGCAAATGCAGCGGACATTTAGGTCATGTATTTACTGATGGTCCTGCTCCCACCGGTTTAAGGTATTGCATCAATTCAGCGTCCATTGAATTTATTCCACAAGATGGAAAGGTGAAATAAAGGAGATTGGACATTTAAGAATTCTGAGTACCAGCTGTCATTAAATTTGTTGCATGACGATTATACTCACACTCCTACTGGCTGGCATCGCCACAGCACTCATTGCTGGCTCATTCGGTTCCTTCAGAAAACCATTTATTGAAAATTCAACCTCACCCGGATACGAACTTTTAGGCATCCCTTATCAGGGACCTTATCAAAAAATTGGACCCACCATCAAGCGCATTGCAACCATGGCAAAAAACAAAGGCATTCAACCTGAGATTGTCGCCGTTTATTTTGACAATCCACGAGACGTAAAAGAATCAGAATGCAGAGCGCTCGCGGCCATTAGGGTGAGCCCCCAACAAGCAGGTATTCCCAATCGCGTTTGATGAACTAAATAATCTTGGATCTTGTTTATCTCATCAATCTGTCTCTTCGCAGTCCAAGTTGCATTATAATTCAACATTTGTTGCCCGGGCTGATCATCCATCCCTTGGATGCTGATTTCAATTCCGAAAATTCCATGTTGATAATCTTGAAATTGAAACGCGTTGTCATGGGCAATCATGAAAAGTTGATAGAATTTTTCTTCCCAAGTCATTCTAGCCAAAAGATCTTTAGCCCTTGCATCAGCCGTCAATTGAGGATTTTTATAGGGAAGTACTTGAGAATAGGCAGCACTTCCTAATAGAAAAGCCCATACCATCCATATCACTTTCATTTTGGAAAGATAATGGGAAATACAAGAAAACTTTTCTACTTTTGCAACGCATTGCCCAGGTGGTGAAATTGGTATACACGTGCGCTTGAGGTGCGTATGGAGCGATCTGTGCAGGTTCGAGTCCTGTCCTGGGCACTAAGTGAGCACTTGCTCACTTTTTTATTTGGCTAAATAGCCAACATTCTTCAAATCCACTGGTGTATGCCTCGCGTTGGTAATGGAGGGAAGCACCTCAAGAGGTTCATCGACCACCACCCAAATATCATCATTTCCATTTCCCATGAAATCCTCCTCAACACAATGCTCTAAAAAGGACAATAGGCCATTGTAAAAACCGCGGGTATTCAACAAGATAATGGGCTTGGTAATCTGCCCCAATTTCTTCAATGTAATGGCCTCGAGCAATTCCTCTAGGGTTCCTGTTCCGCCTGGCAAAGCGATGATGGCATCGGTACCTTCAAGAAACTTGGCCTTTCGCTCATGCATAGTTTGTGTGTAAACGAAATCGGTTACTCCCCGATGTCCCCATTCCACTTCATTCATGAACTGCGGCATAATACCGCGAATACTTCCACCCTCTTGCAAAATGGTATCCGCCAATTGGCCCATCAAGCCCGAACTACCTCCTCCATAAACCACATCCACCTTGGCCTTGGCCAATTCGATGGCCAGGTTTTCCGTTGCTTTGAAATACTCTTCATGAATTTTAGCGCTTGAAGCGCAATAGACACATACCTGCATTGATTTTTTTGTCAAAAGTAATTAAAATGAAAAGGGAAAATGCGATTGTGCATCTTCAGCAAAGATTACCTTTGCAGCATGGCCTCATTCTCCCTTGCTCAGATTCTTTCCAGTCACCAACCATTGCTCATCGCTGGACCATGTGGTGTGGAAAGCAAGGCGCAACTTCGCCAGACCGCCGAAGGAATCGCTACCATTCCGGGGATACATGCGTTGCGAGGTGGATTATGGAAACCCCGCACCCGACCCAATAGTTTCGAAGGGATGGGAGATGCGGGTGTTGTTTGGATGACGGAGATTCGTGAGGAGTTTCAACTTCCCATCATCACCGAAGTGGCGAGGGCTCAACACGTGGAGATATGCTTGAAAAACAATTTCGATGCATTGTGGATTGGGGCTCGCACGGTGGCCAATCCATTCAGTGTACAAGAAATTGCAGATGCGCTGAAAGGCACCAACATTCCGATTTTCATCAAAAATCCTATCCATGCAGATCTTGCCCTTTGGATAGGCGCTATCGAGCGTATTCAAAACGCCGGTATTCAAGAAATAGTGGCCATCCACCGAGGTTTTTCGACTGGAGCACCCACCTTGTACCGCAACCAACCGCTTTGGGAAATTCCCATTGCGCTGAAAACGACAATCCCCGAAATTCCCATTATTTGCGATCCTAGCCATATTGCCGGCAAGCGAGAATTGCTGAAGCAGGTAGCCCAAAAAGCGATGGATTTGGGAATGAATGGTTGGATGATTGAATCGCACTTTGCACCCGACGAAGCGCTGAGCGATGCACAACAACAAATCACGCCCGCTCAACTTCAAGCACTGATAGCCTCTATCACTCTCAGAATAGAATCCGATACCGAAACTGAAAATTGCGTTGAGCTCAATCAATGGAGAAAGAGCATAGATAACATTGACCAAGAGATTATTCAACTTCTAGGAGAGCGAATGAAGATTGCGGAGGAAATTGGGGCCTTTAAAAAAGAAAAAGGTATTACCATATTCTCTCTTCCGCGTTGGAAAGAGATATTGGAAAGCCGCCAGCATCTTGGAGAGGACTCTGGACTCACATTGCGTTTTCTGAAAACCTATTTAGAGGCAATACATGCTGAAAGTATTCGTCACCAGGAGAGGGTGATGAATTCCAAAGAATAAAAATAAAGGCCGAAATCTCGGCCTTTACTTCAAACAAAAAATAATTTTACGGTTTTGGATGCAGATGAGAGTTTCTTCTGCTGTAAAGGAAATAAACTAAAATCCCCACGGCTCCCCATATCAAAAAGGCATACCATGTATGCGCTCTAACATACGACATTAAAAACACATTGAACAATGCACCCGCTGGAGCAACGAAATACAAAAACGGTGTTTTGTAGGGACGATCCAAATTAGGCTGTTTTACACGTAAAATCAAAACGGCGACACATACCATTGCAAAGGCCAAAAGTGTTCCCATAGAACACATCTCAGATACTGTGTTGATAGGTGTTAAGGCTGAAACCAATGAAATGATAAAGCCCACCAAGATGGTAGAACGGTATGGAGTTTTGAAGGTTGGGTGCAATTTTCCAAAAATATTGTATGGCAATAAACCGTCTTTGGACATTCCCAAGAAGATGCGTGTTTGACCCAACATCATCACCAACATCACAGACATCAAACCTGCCGTAGCTGCGATGGTGATCAAATACACCGCCCAAGTAATGCCCGCTCCTTCAAATGCTGAAGCAACAGGTGCCTTCAAATCCAAGTTGGTGTATGGAACCATACCAGTAAGTACCAAGGAAACGGCGATATACAACAAGGTGCAAATCACCAAAGAAGCGATGATGGCGAAAGGAACATCTTTTTTCGGATTGATGGCCTCACCCGCTTGCGTGGATACCGCATCAAAACCAATATAGGCAAAGAACACAATGGTAGCGGCGGTCAATACTCCTCCAAATCCAAAGTTTACCTCACCTGTAGGATTGCCAAGCGCGTCAAGAATTGGTGTTTCTGCAGGAATAAAAGGTGTCCAATTTGCAGGATCCACGAAGAATGCTCCCGCAAAAATGACAAACAACACTACAGCTACTTTCAAAACAACAATGATGTTATTGGTCTTTGCTGCTTCCTTTATACCCTTGACCAAAATAGCTGTGATTACCCATGTGATTAAGAAGGCTAATAAATTGAAGGATGGACCTCCGTGAGAAACGGGATCATTGGTTAAATAATCCGGAATATGAATATTGAACAAGTGCAGCAATTTATTGAAATAACCACTCCAAGCCACTGCCACAGTAGTAGCACCCATCATGTATTCCAAAATTAAATTCCAACCGATAAACCAAGCGAACAACTCACCAATGGTACCATAAGCATAGGCATATGCTGATCCCTCTACTGGTAACACCGACGCAAATTCCGCATAACATAAAGAGGCAAAAAGACATCCAATACCTGCGATGATGAATGACAAGGCCAAAGCGGGACCTGCATGATCATGGGCCGCAATTCCTGTAAGGGTAAAGATTCCACCCCCTATGATAGCACCAATTCCCAATGAGGTCAAACCCCAACGTGTCAAAACACGATTCAACTCGCTCTTATTGGCATCCGCATGATAAGCCTCCACGGGCTTCTTTCTCCAAATTGACATATTCTTTACTTTAAATTTATGAAAGGCAATGATAATCAAATTTCTTGAACTTTTCCGCATACACCTTGTTTAAGGAGTATGGAAAGAGAACTTTTGATTGAGATCGAAGAAATGGGAAACCAACATGTCATGACCTCAATTGACACCCCTTTATTGCCCGATGCCTTTGATATGGATGATGATACCAAGATTTTAAGAATCGAAAAACATTTTGCCGCGATCATGGATATTTTGGGATTGGATAGAAAGGATGACAGTCTATCTGGCACACCTCATCGTGTGGCCAAGATGTATGTGAAAGAAATTTTCTCTGGCCTGCACCCCGATAACAAGCCCTCCATTAAACTATTCGACAACAAATATTCTTACCAAGAAATGTTGGTAGAAAAGAACATTACTTTTTATTCCAATTGTGAGCATCACTTTGTTCCCATTATCGGGAAAGCCCATGTGGCCTACATCTCCGCTGGAAAAGTAATTGGACTTTCCAAATTGAATCGCATCGTTCAGTATTATTCCAGACGTCCTCAAGTGCAGGAAAGATTGACGATTCAAATTGCGGAAGAATTAAAAAATGTGCTAGAAACAGAGGACGTGGCGGTGTTGATTGATGCTACTCACCTTTGCGTGAGCAGCCGAGGGGTTCAAGATATCAACTCCTCTACTGTCACCAGCTCTTACTTTGGAGCCTTTCAAAATGAAAATACACGAAACGAATTTTTAAAATACTTACAACTTTAATCAATCCTTATCGTAATTGAAGTCGTCTGAATCCAGTTTTCTAGAGTTTCTGCGCGCTACTTGAAAATCAAGAAAACGGTCTTTCACAAAAACCAAAAATTCATATTGAGAACTTTGGATGAGAAATTCATCTGAAACGTTCAAATAGGTGATAAAATCATCAAACTCTTCATTGGTTAAATCGATGATTTTGTAATCAACATAAATCCTGAATAGCTCTTTCAACAGATCCCTTCTCCTATCATCATTTTCCAATTGTGCCACTACCCTTCTGCTCTGTTCTTTCTTGCTCAATTGCTGATAAAGAAAGGTAATGGGACTGGCCACCGCATTGATGCCGCTGAGCATGTAATCGTCTTCATCATATCCCAACGATTGAATATCTTTTTGAATGTCATCCAAATCGCGAGGCGCGAAAATATTCAACGTGCTAAAGCTATAATTGCGCTCATTTAAAAATACACGAGGGTAATAAACGGTTTTCAATGCGGAATCTTTGTAACACAGCTGACGGGCATGATATCCAAGGCAAGTGATGGTGAGCGTATCGGTAGATTTACATTCCATCACGAAAGAACCATCCGGCATTCCGAAAATACCTTCTTGGGTTCTTACATTCAGAATAATGCAATTGGGAACGGGTTGCCCTCTTTCCTCAAACACCTTTCCCTTGATTCGGATCAAAGACACTTGGGCTTGTCCAAATTGGACAAGAGAATAAAACAAAACAACCAACGCGATTCTCACTGCACAAAGGTGTTGAATTCAATTTAAACCTGCTTCATTTTTCTTTCGATTTGTGATTTTTTGATTTTAAAGTGTTCAAAGTACACTTTCATTATATTTGCTATTGAACAAACTAGCAAGCATGAAAAAATCGATTCTTTTTTGCATTGCCATTGCAATGGCCTGGGTAGCACAGTCTGCCAACATCACCTTTCAGGTAAACATGAACCTACAAACGATATCCCCTAATGGTGTGCATGTTGCGGGAAATTTTCAAGGGTGGAATCCTGCCACCAGTGCAATGACCGATGCCAATGGAGATGGTATTTATGAGGCTACCATCAATGTTACCAACAACCAAACCTTGGTCTATAAATTCATCAATGGCAATGCTTGGACTGGTGCAGAGATTGTTCCCAACGCTTGCGGAGTCAATGATGGAAGTAATAATATCAATCGAAACTTGGTGGTCACGACGTCAGATGTAATATTAGATCCTGTTTGTTTTGGTCAATGTGCCAACTGCTCGAGTACCATTCAGGTGACATTCCAAGTGAACATGAATAATCAAACCGTTGGTGCCAACGGAGTGCATGTAGCAGGAAACTTTCAAGGATGGAACCCAGCCAGCAGCCCACTCACCGATACCGACGGAGATGGCATCTATTCAGGCGTTTTCTCGATCAGCGAAAATCAAACCATCGAATACAAGTTCATCAATGGCAACGCTTGGGGAATGGATGAAAGTGTGCCTGCGGCTTGTGCAACGGGTAGCAACAGAACTTTAGTAGTTGCCAGTACCAACATCACCACCCCTGCCTTCTGCTTCGGAGAATGCGCGGAATGTACGATTGCTCCCATTGCCGGTTGCACCAATGCCAGCGCTTGCAATTACAACAGCAACGCGACTCAAGACAATGGAAGTTGCCTCATCATTGGAGCTGCATGCAATGACAACAATGCCACCACAGAAAACGATGTCATCTCAGCCAATTGTGTATGCGCAGGGACGGCCATTACGGGAAGTGTGCAAGTAACCTTCCAAGTCAATATGTCTCAACAAACCGTATCTCCGATGGGCGTTTACATTGCAGGGAATTTTCAAGGATGGAATCCTTCCTCCACGGCCATGACTGACGCCAACGGCGATAACATTTTCGAATACACCGCTACCGTATTACCCAACCAAACCATCGAGTACAAATTCATCAATGGAAATGCTTGGGGAATCGATGAAAGCGTGCCTGCGGCTTGTGCAACGGGTAGCAATAGAACTTTGGTGGTAGCCAGTACCAACATCACCACCCCAGCTTTCTGCTTCGGAGAATGCGCGGAATGCACGATTGCTCCTATTGCCGGTTGTACCAACGCGAACGCTTGCAATTACAACAGCAACGCGACTCAGGACAATGGCAGTTGCCTCATCATTGGGGCTGCATGCAATGACAACAATGCCACCACAGAAAACGATGTCATCTCAGCCAATTGTATTTGTGCAGGGACAGCCATCACGGGAAGTGTACAAATAACCTTCCAAGTCAATATGTCTCAACAAACCGTATCTCCGATGGGAGTGTACATTGCAGGGAATTTTCAAGGATGGAATCCTTCCTCCACGGCCATGACTGACGCCAACGGCGATAACATTTTCGAATACACCGCTACAGTATTACCCAACCAAACCATCGAGTACAAATTCATCAATGGAAATGCTTGGGGAATGGATGAAAGCGTGCCTGCAGCTTGTGCAACAGGTAGCAACAGAACTTTGGTGGTGGCCAATACCAACATCACAACTCCTGCTTTCTGCTTCGGAGAATGCGCGGCATGTGGGGCGGTTGCCGTTCCAGGATGCACCAACGCGAGCGCTTGTAATTACAACAGCAACGCTACACAAGACGATGGCAGTTGTATCCTAGCGGGAGACGCTTGTAACGACAATGATCCCACTACGGTCAATGATGTCATTGGCGCCAATTGCCAATGCGCAGGATCCGTTGGCATTCCAACGATGGTAATCTTCAGGGTGGACATGACCAATCAAAATGTCAGTCCTAACGGCGTTTTTGTTGTCGGTACTTTCAATAACTGGGATCTCACTCTTACCCAAATGACGGAATATCAACCTGGCTTTTACCAAGCCGTCGCGTTTATCAACGCAGGAGAAACCATACAATACAAATTTGTGAATGGTGGTGTTTGGACGGGATCTGAAACCGTGCCTACTGCTTGCGGGGCTGATGACGGAACAGGCAATGTCAACCGAACTGCCACTATTGGAAACAGCGCTCTTACCATGGAGCCTGTATGCTTCAATGAATGTGGCGCTTGTGTGGCCATTCCCATGACAACCGTCACCTTTACAGTAAACATGAGTCAACAAACGGTAAACCCCAATGGTGTGCAGGTAGTAGGTAGTTTCCAAAACTGGACACTCAATGACTCCCCTATGACCAATGCAGGTAACGGGGTGTATTCTTTTACCACCAACATCCCGACAGGCACATCGATTCAATACAAATTCATTAACGGTAATGCATGGACCGGAGCGGAAACTGTGGCCTTTGGTTGCGCAGTGAATGACGGAAGTGGGAATTACAACCGTGCATTCAACGTTACCGGAACAACAGTGAGCATTCCCACGGTTTGCTTCAATGAATGTGAAAATTGCATTTTGGCCGGCTGCACCAATCCTAGTGCTTGTAACTACGATGCCAATGCTACCACGGATGATGGATCGTGTTTGGTTGCCAATTCAGTTTGCGATGACGGTAACGCCAATACCACCAATGATATCGTGAATGCAGATTGCATTTGTACGGGTACACCAGTCGCAGGAGCATTGCAAGTAACATTCAGAGTCAACATGACGCAACAAAGTGTATCTGCCCAAGGAGTGCACATTGCGGGTAATTTCCAGAACTGGGATCCCGCGGCAACTGAAATGACAGACGGCGACGGCGACGGAATATTTGAGTACACCACTTTCTTGACCCAAAATCAAACCATCGAGTACAAATTCATCAATGGCAATAGCTGGGGAGCTGGAATCGATGAAAGTGTTCCTGCCACCTGCGCTACGAACAATAACCGCACGTTGGTATTAAGTACAACTGACGTCACCACTCCTGCCTACTGCTTTGGTTCTTGCTCTCCCTGCGAATCCAACGTAGTAGTGGTTTTTCAAGTGGATATGACCAATGAAACCGTAGCTGCCGGTGGGGTGCATGTCGCCACCAACTGGGACAACTTCAATCCCAATTCTAATTTAATGACTGCTCTTGGAAATGGGGTTTATGAAGTGGCCGTAACCTTACCTGCCAATGAAACTACTTTCTTCCGATTCGTCAACGGAAATGGAACCAATCAGTTTGAAACCGTTCCCTTGACTTGTGGAGTTGCGGATGGCATGGGCAATTTCAACCGAGCAGTGGCGGTGGGCACCACCAATACCATTTTTGGCCCTGTGTGTTTTTCAGGTTGTGCCAATTGCCAGCCCATCGTTCCGGTTCAAGTTACTTTTCAGGTTGACATGACCAACCAAACCGTTAATCCCAATGGAGTGCACATTGCTGGTGAGTTTCAAAATCCACAATGGGATCCAGCGGCCACGTCTATGACAGATAATGGAAATGGAATTTGGACCTACACCACGACGGTCAATAGCGGAAGTACTTTCCAGTATAAATTCATCAATGGAAATGCATGGACAGGAGAAGAATCCGTACCCATGGAATGCGGAAACCCGAATGGTCTGGGCAGTTACAACCGCATTTTCACGGTAGGGAATAATGATGTCACTTTGAACACCGTTTGTTTCAATGAATGCGCAGGATGCAATGCAGGAGCGGATGTTGCCGTGACCTTCCAAGTAAATCTCTCAGAGGTGGCCAGTGTTTCTCCTAATGGCGTGCACTTGGTGGGTTCATTCCAAAACTATGATCCCGCCGCAACACCGATGACCGATCAAGGCAACGGAATTTATAGCGTTCAAGTGACCATCCCCTCAGGATCTTTCATTTTTTACCGTTTCATCAACGGAAATACCAATGCAGAAGCGGAGACGGTACCTTTTTCTTGCGGAGTACTGAACAATGGCGGATATTTTGAGAGAGTGGCCCAATTGGATTCATCTACTACTGAAATGCCTTTGGTTTGTTATAACGAATGCAATGATTGCGGCAATGCGATTGAAGAAAACGCCACTAACTCCATTCAATTGTTCCCCAATCCTAGCTCTTCATATTGCACTGTTCAATCCAAAGAGATCATTCAACATTATGTCATCGTGGATGCTACCGGAAGAAAGATTGCAGAGGAAAATGGAATGGGACAGTATTCATTGCCTATTCACACTGAAAATTGGGAGAACGGATTGTATGTAATCATCGTCAATCATCAACATCGCTTACCGTTGATGAAAACTGAATAATGTCAATATTTTATGAGGAAAAAGGTGGCTTTTGCTACCTTTTTTTGTTCGGGCTCTTTTAGCCCTATTTTTGAAACATGAAACAATTTGCATTTTCCACCACCCTTCTTCTCATCAGTCTTGGATTAAGTATTCAAAGTGCTGTTTTGGCGCAAAACAACAGTTTAAAAAATGATATTCTTGTGCTCACCAGCGACTCTTTAGAAGGCCGATTGGTAGGCAGTCCCGGAGAAGCCAAAGCCGCTCAATACATTGCCAAAAGAATGATTGCGTTGGGACTCGCTGCCAAAGGCAATGTAGATTATTATCAATATTTCAGCTTCACACCGCACGCCTCTCCTCATAAAATGGAAAATGGAGACAAGGTTACACTCGGACAAGGTTATGTGAAAGAACAAACCGGAAGAAATGTCATTGGATTTTGGGACCGCAAAGGGTCTAAAACCATTGTGATCGGGGCGCACTACGATCATCTTGGAATGGGGGATGAAAACTCCTTGTGGAGCGGTGCTCCGGGCATACACAGAGGTGCAGACGACAATGCCAGCGGAGTTGCCGCTTTGCTTGAAATTGCTCAATACTTAAGAAACAGCACCCCAGAATCATTGGGAGATGCCAACTTTCTATTCATCGCATTCAGCGGAGAAGAGAAAGGTTTGTACGGCAGTAATTACTTCTGTAAAAATCCCACGATACCCATTGAATCCATCTCTTGCATGTTCAATATGGACATGGTTGGGCGTTTGAAAGCAGAACGCACCTTGGCAATCAATGGCACTGGCACTTCTCCATTTTGGGAGAAAAACATTAAAAAAACGAACAAAAAAATGGATCGATCTTTCGAGCTGGTGCTTTCGCAAAGCGGTGTAGGGCCAAGTGATCATACGTCTTTTTACAACGTTGGGATTCCTGCCATTCATTTTTTCACGGGACAACATGGAGAATACCATAAACCCACCGACACAGAAAATCTCATCAATTATGAGGGGCTCACTGATATTGTTGCCTACATCGAAAGTATCATTATCAAGGCCGCCAATGAAAAGAAATTGGCCTTTACTACCACAAAGGACGAGAGCAAATCCACTGCTTCCAATTTCAAAGTAACCCTTGGCGTCATGCCCGATTATCTGTACAATGGAATTGGATTAAAAATAGACGGCACCAAGGAGGGAAGACCCGGAGCGAAAGCAGGGTTACAGCAAGGAGATATCATCCTTAAAATGGGCAAATATGAAATCAATGATATCTACGGATACATGGACGCACTGGGAAAATTCAACCCCGGTGAAAAAACGGACATCGAAGTAAAAAGGGGAGAGAAAAAACTCAAACTCGATGTCACCTTTGAATAAACATTTTGTATTTTAGAACAACCCACGCCTATCATGATTTCTCGCAGCACTATTGATCAGATTTATCAAGTAGCACTCATTGAAGAGGTGGTGGGAGAATTTGTTCATTTGAAAAAAGCGGGTAAATCCTACAAGGGTTTATCTCCCTTCAGCAGCGAGAAAACGCCGAGTTTTTATGTAGTTCCCTCCAAAGGAATCTATAAAGATTTTTCCTCTGGAAAAGGCGGTAACGTGGTTGACTTTTTGATGCAGCATCAAAAATTTACCTATCCAGAAGCCTTGCGTTGGCTGGCTCAACGCTATCAAATACCGATTGAAGAGGAAGAAGATACCGAGCAACAGAAAAAAGAAAAATCAGAAAGAGAGCAACTCAGCATTGCTGTTGAATTTGCTCAAAAATGGTTTCAAAATCAATTGCATGAAACAGATAACGGCAAAGCAATTGGGCTCAGCTATTTTCAAGAAAGAGGATTCAGAGAAGACACCATACAAACCTGGCAACTGGGCTATGCGCCCGAGGGCTGGGATCATTTAAAAAACGCCGCACAAAAAGCAGGCTACGACTTACCATATTTTGTCAAAGCCGGCCTTCTCAAAGAAAAAGACCAAGAAGAAAATACAGATCCGGAAAAAGAAAAGCGGCAATATGATGCTTTTAGAGATCGAGTGATGTTTCCCATTCATAGCGAATCTGGAAAAATCATTGCATTTGCGGGTCGCACCATGCAAGCGGATCTCAAGGGAGCCAAGTACATCAACAGTCCAGAGAGTGAGTTATTTCACAAGAGTGATATTTTATACGGAATGCACTTGGCCAAGAATCAAATCATCAAAGATGATTTGTGTTATTTAGTCGAGGGTTATACCGATGTGATTTCCATGTATCAATCGGGAGTGCACAATGTGGTGGCTTCCTGTGGCACGAGTCTAACAGAAAGTCATATCAAAAAAATAGCTCGTTATTCCAAGAATATCACGGTGCTATTTGATGGGGATGCTGCAGGAATCAAAGCCAGTCTCCGCAGTATCGAAATGATTTTGAAGCAAGGGATGAACATCCGAATCGTGCTCTTCCCTGATGGTGATGACCCCGATAGCTATGCGAAAAAACATTCCGCTGATGAAATCCAAAACTTTCTTCACCAAAACTCAAAAGATTTCATCCGTTTTAAAACCCAACTGCTGTTAGATGATGCCGGCAAAGATCCGCTCAAACGTGCAGAGCTCATCAGAGACATCGTTCAGACCATCACCTTGATTCCTGATCCTATCCAGCGAGAGGTATACATTCAAGAGTGCAGTCAATTGCTCAATGTAAGCCAAGAGACACTGTTTTATGAGCTGAACAAAGCGCTGCGCAATCAAATCAAAAAAATCAACCAGGGGGGAGACGAGATACCTGAAATTCCAAAACCTACCAGTGTCACCTATCAACCAGAAGAATTTATTACTCATCCCCAAGAGAGAGATATTATTCGATTGTTATTGAACTATGGAGATGCGGCAGTTACCATTGAAAATACTAAAAATGATCAAACACAATTTCACGAGGTCACTTTAGCCGAGTTCATTGTGGTGAGTCTACAGCAAGATCAATTGCAGTTGGAGGATCCTGTGATGCGGGAGATTTTCCAGGATTACATGACTTGTCTGGATGAATTGATTTTCCCCGATATTAAAAAATTCACTTTTCATGAGAATCAGGCTGTTTCCCATACTACATCGGATTTAATCACCACCCCTTACGAGCTGAGCCAAAACTGGGAAAACAAACACAATATTCATACAGAAATCGAAGAAAGAAATCTCACCAAAGCCGCAAAAGACGCCGTTTACCGATTGAAATTGGTGAAAATCATGCGCCTCATCAAAGAGATCAATGAAAACCTCGAGCAATTTCATGAGCAGGAAGATAAAGTGATTGAATTGATTGAATCCAAGAAGATATTGGACGCTGCCAAAATGAAATTAGCCCAATACTTCGGGAGCGTTATTTTGTAATCACTTCAACTGATTCAATTGCACTACCCAGCGATGTTCACCTGAAGCATAAATCTGCACACTCATTAATTTTTCTCCCTTGATCAATGTCCAATTGATGGGCATCAATGCGCTAGATCCTGCATTTCGGTGATAGCCCAGTACAACCGGATGATTGGGAAATGAATGTTCAAATCGCAAATCTCTAAAACTTGCAGTATCCTTTTGGAACTGTATCAATGATAAAGAATCGCTAGACGCCATAAAGGAATGTGGCCTTTTAGCCGCCCACTTCCATTCAACATTCAAATCAGGGTAAATAGTGCCTTTCAAAAATGATGTGTTGCGCACTTTCAACAAAGCACTGGTTGTATCAGAAAACAACTTTCTGAAAGAACGGATGGGATTCTTATCAAATCGTTCATTGAAAACTACACCCTGAAGCTCAGAGAAATGGATAGACGCTAATAAAGGTTGCCATTCATACATGATATCCCAACCGTCGCATTGACAAGCCGTATCCATTGCAAAACTGCCTGACTTTACTTTTAAGACGCTATCGCGAGAATGATCCACTAAATTCTTGATATACGCCGCACTGCACCAATCTCCACTCTTCAGTTCCATCAAGGTATCCAAAGGCTCATTTCCCAGAAGATTATCTTTGGCCGAGATATATCCCCACCAATCTCCCTTTCTATTCTCCAATGCAAATCGACAGAATGAATTTACTCCTAAGACTGCCACAGGCGAGGCATGATCTATGGTTTGATAATTGGACTTCCATTGATCCATTTCCGATTGAATCAATGTGGTTTCGACATCTAAATTCTCTCCATCCACTGACCAAATCACGCCCTCTCCTTTTATTACAAGATGTGGAACTTGTTTACACAACTGCTCCACCCTGGTGTTGGACCAATTGTCTGGAATGCCAAAACACCAAAATCCATCTCGCATCGAAGAATCCTTTGAAGCCCAAAGTATGCAGTTCTGATTCAACAAGAGCTGAATATCTGGATAACTCGCCGCCCACTCTTTCCATATTTCCAAATCACTTAGATGCGCCTTTAGAAATGGCAAATTCTTGTTCTCCTCTTTCATTTGTAAAACATCATTCCAATCTTGAATCACCCAAATCCATTGCACTTGCTCAGGCAGTAGCAAAAAGGGATCTGAACTGGTGCGCAAATGCGCTCTGAAATTCCACCAACAAAAGAAAATAATGATCACTGTGATCAATACAAACAACCATCTCCCCAAATATTTTGACACCATGACTACGAAAGTAATTTTTGAATGCACTTTAGCCGTTAAGTTCTATCTAGAAGTATAAACAAGCCTTTGTTCAGTAGCTCCTTCCATGTATCTTTGAGCGCGATGGTTCGATTACTATTTCTCCTTTGTAGTCTATTTTCTTCGATGGCCTTTTTCGGCCAAACCATCCATATTCAAATCAAAGATCAAGAATTCAAAAGTCCCATCGCTTTTTCTGTTTTAATCAATGATAAGAAAGACAATGGCGGCACCACAGATGTCAATGGGCATATTTCCGTGATCGTGCGACAAAATGAATGTTGGACATTTACTGCTTTTGGCTATCAACCCATCCAAAAATGTTGGAAGGGTGAAAATCCTTGGATCATTTATTTGGAGAATAAACAGGTAGGTTTACCCGAATTGGTCATTAATGTTCAAGAGGACCCTGCTTACAGAGTAATGCGCAAGTGCATTGCCCTTGCCCCTCAAAACGATCCTCAACAGAGCCTATCCTTCCAATATCAACAATACAGTAAACTGATTCTAGATTTCATCAAAGGAAAAGATCCCAAAATTGATTCTTTTTTTAATGAAAAACATCTCATGCTCATGGAAACAGTGAGCAACAGAAAACACTCCCCACCCAATTATGATCATGAAGAAATCATTGCCAATCAAATGAGTGGATTTCAAGTTCCACAAACCACTATCATCGGTACTCAATTACAATCCTTCAGTGTGTATGAGGCCGACTTTCAAATTTTTGAGAATGTCTATTTATCCCCAGCCGGACCTCGGGCCATGGATCGCTATGACTATAAAATGTTGGATACTTTGTATTCAGGGAAAGACTCCACATTCGTCATCGCCTTCTCTCCTAAAAAAAGATTCATCAGTACCGGGATGAAAGGCACCTTTCAAATACACTCCAGCAACTATAGCGTTTGTCAATTGATTGCGGAACCAGCGGAAAAAGATGTTGATTTATATGTCAAAATTCAACAGTCCTTTTCACAAGTAGAAAGCACCTTCTTTCCAACTGAAATCAATGCATTTTTTGAATTACCCAATTTAGCCAATCCTATCAGCGGCGAAATACAAACCAAAATTCAAAACATTTCCAAAGAAAATTACACCTTCAAAGACTTTGACAATGTCTCGTTGACACTGGATGAAAAGGCCAATCAAGTGGATAGTTCCGAATGGGAAAAAATCAGATATTCCCCCTTAACGGAAAAAGACGTGGCCACTTATCTCTTCTTGGATAGCCTCAACCGGGCGCAAAACCTTGAAAAGAAAACACAATTTCTCACTGCGCTCACCCAAGGAAATATCCAATGGGGCAATGTGATGATTCCAGTGCAAAGGCTCCTGAGATTCAATGCTTACGAAGGATACAGATTGGGATTGGGAATCAAAGGGCAATTGAAAAATATTCCGCAACTCGAATATGAAACTTACTTCGCTCACGGAAGTTTTGACAAGGCATTTAAATGGGGTGGATCAATGCACTGGAGCTTTGAGCCGGATGTCAGTGGCCTGAGGGTACAATACTTCAATGATGTAAAGGAAAGCGGACAACAATTTTTTCCAATTTACAGACCCAATCTCAACCAATCTGTATATGAACTTTTTGCTACCCGAATGGATAAAATTAATGGAGGAAATATCAGCGCCTATTTCCCCATTTATCAATCGCTTCACGCGGACATTTGTTACCAAAATGTTCAGAAACAGCCCCACCAAGACATTCATTTTTTCTCCGAAGGCGATGGGAAAATAGTTGTAACCAAATACAACATCGAGGAATTTAAAATGGTATTGCGTTGGGCGCCAGGTGAGCGTCGCGTAAAAATTTTACAAAGACAATATCTACTCAATGGATTTTGGCCGATATTCAAATTGGGATATACCCTTTCACACTGGAAACTTCCTGGAATGAGCCAAAGTAAGTCCTTCGTTCGCTACCAAGTGGAAGCAGAAAAAACTTTCAAAACCGTTTATTTTGGGGACTTAAAAATTTTTGCTGAAGCAGGAAAATTGGTAGGTGATGCCCCGCTAACAGAAGTACATGCCGCCAAAGGCACCATTTCTCCTGCAAGAAGAATATCCATAGCTGTGCCTCAAGCCTTCGAAACACTGCCCAACAGCCGATGGTACGCCCGCCAATTTGCCCATGTATTTTTGCGCTATCGTTCCAACTACCCCTTTTATCAGCACCCCTCCTCTGCCCCCTCACTCACAGCGGTTTTCAACGCAGGATGGGGAAGTTTGGGGAAACAAGATCAATACGGCACCAGTGTTTGCAAAGACTATCCCAATGGATTGTATGAAAGTGGTTTACAATTGGATAACCTCCTCAAATCAGCATCTGGCGGCATTGGAATCGGAGCGTATTATCGATTTGGACCTTACCATGACGCCATTACCAAAAACAATTGGATGATCAAATTGACTTCCAGTATGCTGTTTTAAATCATTTGATTTTACATTTTTTTCATCTCGTCTATTCGATCGTTGTTGTATCTTGCTGACGTGGAAATTTTTGAATTCATCGGAAAACTAGCCAACCCTGAAATGATCATCCATTATGGAGGATTAGCCTTATTGCTGATCACCATATTTGCAGAAAATGGTTTGATCATCGGCTTCTTTTTGCCCGGTGATTCCCTTTTATTTATTTCAGGATTGATCTGTGCCTCTCAACCCGACCTTTTGGGTGTGCCTGTTGAATTGCTCATGTTCTACCTATTTCTAGCAGCTGTTTCGGGATCTACTTTCGGATATTGGTTTGGATTCAAACTCGGGAAAAAAGCTTTAGAGCGCAAAGAATCCTGGCTATTCAAGAAAAAATATGTTGACCTCACTTCCGACTTTTACCAACGACATGGCGGTAAAACTTTGATTCTAGGAAGATATCTGCCCATCATCAGAACATTTGCTCCCATTTTGGCAGGGGTCATCAAAGTAGAATTCAAGACCTTCATGTTTTACAACCTACTCGGCGGTGCAATGTGGATTGCCACTATCACCTCGGCAGGATATTTTTTAGGCCAATTTGAAATTGTGAAGAACAATATCGATTGGATCATTCTCGGGTTTGTGGTTGTCACCACGGGAGTACTGGCCAACACCTACATCAGACAACAAAGAAGAAAGAAAAAAAATCAAGTCAACGAATCATGAAATTTGGTACCAAGGCCATCCACGCTGGCCAACATCCTGATCCTACTACAGGAGCCATCATGACCCCTATCTATCAAACTTCCACATACGTGCAAGCGGCTCCAGGAGAGCATAAAGGGTATGCCTACGCAAGAGGGAAGAATCCTACGCGAGTAGCATTAGAGGAATGCTTGGCCGCTTTAGAAAATGCCAAATATGGTCTTTGCTTTTCCAGTGGAATGGGAGCAGCGGACGCCATCATCAAATTATTGAATCCCGGCGATGAAGTCATTGCCACCGATGATTTATATGGAGGAAGCTATCGCATGTTCACCAAAGTATTTGCTAAGTATGGCATTCAATTCAAATTTGTGGACATGCACGATGTTGCAGGAATCAAAGCCATGATTTCATCTTCCACAAAAATGATTTGGGTAGAAACACCCACCAATCCAATGATGAAAATCATTGACATAGAAGCCATGGTCAATATTGCCAAAGAATACAACTTGATCTCTGTCATCGACAATACATTTGCTTCACCATATTTGCAAAATCCTTTGGATTTGGGAGCTGATATCGTGATGCACAGTGCCACCAAATATTTGGGTGGGCACAGTGACGTTGTAATGGGTGCCATTTGTACAAGTCATGATGCGTTGTATGAACAATTGGCTTTTATCGCTAACTCCTGCGGAGCTACACCAGGACCACAAGATAGTTTTCTGGTCATGCGCGGATTAAAAACGCTGCATGTCAGAATGGATCGCCATTGCAGCAATGGAAAAGCGGTGGCACAATTTCTGAAAAACCATCCCAAAGTAGGCAAAGTATATTGGCCCGGGTTTGAAGATCATCCCAACCATGAAGTAGCGAAAAAACAAATGAAAGACTTTGGCGGAATGATCTCTTTCAGTTTGAAAAACGACTCCTTTCAATCGGCCTCGGCCTTGGCATCAAGCATGAAGGTATTTTCTTTGGCAGAATCATTGGGAGGTGTTGAATCTTTGATTGGTCACCCAGCAAGCATGACTCATGCTTCCATTCCTAAAGAAGAGCGGATCAAAACGGGTATCACCGATTCTCTTTTAAGATTGAGCGTGGGCATTGAGGATGAAGAAGATTTGATTCAAGATTTAGCCCAAGCATTAGAAAAAGCTTGATCATGAAAGAGCAAAATATTTCCATTGTTGGATCAGGATTAGTGGGCAGTCTTTTGGCAATTTACATGGCTAAACGAGGACACAACGTTCATGTTTTTGATCGCCGTCCCGATATTCGGAAAATGAAAGTGGTGCAGGGAAAAAGCATCAATCTCGCCATGAGTGACCGAGGTTGGAAAGGTTTGGAAGGTGCCGGCATCCGCAAAGAAATTGAGAAGGTAGCGCTTCCCATGTACGGAAGGTTGATGCATGGAGTAGATGGTACTTTGACCTATCAACCCTATGGAAAAGAAGGGCAAGCCATTTACAGTGTTTCCAGAGGTTTATTGAACCAAACATTGCTCAATTGCGCATCAGAACTTCCCAACGTCTCTTTTCATTTCAATCACAAATGTGCTGATGTACAACTGGATCAAAAAAAGGTTGTATTTGAAGACAACGGAGAGGAAAAGGAATACAGTTATGATCGATTATTGGGAACAGACGGCGCATTTAGTGCGGTGCGCAACAGAATGATGAGAATGGATCGATTTGATTATTCCCAAACTTATCTTTCTCATGGTTACAAGGAACTAGAGATTCCTTCCAACGCAGACGGCAGCCATCAGATGCGAAACGATTGTTTGCATATTTGGCCCAGAGGTGAATTCATGATGATCGCGCTTCCCAATCCAGATGGGAGCTTTACCTGTACCTTATTTATGGCTTTTGAAGGGGCTGTGAGTTTTGAAAAAATAAAAAACTCCGAAGATGTTCATGCCTTCTTCGAACAATATTTTCCAGACGCTAAAACATTGATGCCGGAGTTGATTGATGATTATTTCAATCATCCCACCAGCAGCTTGGTGATGGTCAAGTGTCTACCTTGGAATGTGGGTAGCGATGTTTGTTTATTGGGCGATGCTGCACATGCCATAGTGCCTTTCTATGGACAAGGCATGAACTGCGGATTTGAAGACTGTTGGGAGATGAATAGAATCTTGGAGGAAACCCAAGAAAACTGGGATATTGCCTTTGATCAATTCAGCCGAGAGCGCAAACCCAATGGCGATGCTGTATTGGAACTGGCGCTGCGCAATTATATCGAAATGCGAGATAAAACCGCAGATCCTCAATTTTTATTGCAAAAGAAAATAGAAAATTGGTTCAGTACACAACATCCTGACAAGTGGCTGCCATTGTACTCACAAGTCACGTTCAGTGATATTCCTTACCACCAAGCCTTACAAAATGGTTTACGTCAAGATGAAATCATGAAAGAAGTATTGGCCATTCCGAATATCGAAGAGGTTTGGAACACTCCATTGGTGGAAAATAAAATTCTGTCTCTTTTATAAACGTGTTTTTATTTTTCATCTTTGAAAAAAAATCGAAGATGAAAAAATATTTCTTCCTTCTTTTGTTGGTTCCTGCTTGGGCTCTAGCTCAAAGACAGCACCGTCCCTTGCATGCGGAATCTGATTACTTGAACAAAGGATGGAACTTCGGACTGGGGGTTACCACCATGTTGCCCGTGCCATTCAGATATGACATCACATTGAAATATGACAACGCCAGAACCTACGATGGAAAAATTTTAGCTACACCCAAAGCAGGATGGGCCGTTGAAGCCAATCGCCATTGGCTGAAAACCAAGTTCAAATATTTTGATTTTTGGGAAGTCGGTGGACGTTATTATTGTTTACGCGGGATGGAGCGATACAACGGAGAGTATGCCGGAAAAACAGACGACGGTATTCTGAGTTCTGATCGGAAAACCAAATTCAACTTGCACACCATCGGAGTGGAAGCGCGCGCCATTGACATGTGGCAATTCAGTGATCTCAAATGGCTCCATCATGGTCCTGTCATTTCTGTGGACTATCAATTTTTACAGAAATACAAAATACCCAATAATATCAATACCAGCATCCCGCTGCCTCGCAATGCCCCTTTCCCTTTTCAAACAGCCCTCCATTATAGCCTAGGAATTGGCAAGAAAGTAGATTCAGGAATTTACTATTTACTCTCATTGGAAACGCCTGTCCTCACCATCATCCCCTGGAGGGAGAAATGGCCCACCATGAGCGTCATGAGCACAGAATGGCAACCCATCTGGCTCACGTTTCGTGTTATGTTGCTCGACAAAAGACCTTCCAAATCCTGTGAAAATCTGCCCAATGCCATGGATGAAATCGACCTAGAGAAGACAGGAAAACACGGCAAGAAAGACTTGTTTGATCAAAAAATCAGAAGAGCCAAAGTGCGCCGAAGAAAATAAGCGTTAGCGATCTTGACACAATTCCACCAAAACTCCATTGGTGGATTTGGGGTGTAAAAAAACAATTTTCTTTCCATCCGCCCCTGGTTTTGGTTCATCACTCAAAAGGATAAAACCCAACGCTTTCAGACGCGTCATCTCCTCCTCGATATTATCCACATCCAATGCAATGTGATGAATCCCCTCTTTTGATTTCTCAAAATACTTGGCAATGGGACTGTCAGGATGCGAGGCCTGTAAAAGTTCTATTTTACTCTCTCCCAATTGAAAAAAACTCGTGATAACCCCTTCCCTTTCTACACTTTCTGATTTGTAGGGCGCCGACCCCAACAGTTGAGTAAACAATGCGTTGGATTCTTCAATATTCTTAACCGCAATTCCCAAATGCTCAATCTTTTTTATCATCAACTTATTTTTTAAAAACAAAATATACCGCACCCAATAAACAAAACATCGCCGCAAAATGATTCCATTTCAATGTCTCATTCTTAAACAATACCGAAACCACTACCGTAAACACCACCAATGAAATGACTTGCTGCAATACCTTCAACTGAAACAAATCAAAAGGCCCTCCCAATTCTTTACTTCCAATCCGATTGGCGGGCACCTGCATGATGTATTCAAAAAAGGCCATTCCCCAACTCACTACTATGATGGTGCATAATCCCCATGACCTCGACCATTCGAAATCTTTGAATCGGAGATGTCCATACCATGCCAAGGTCATGAAAACATTGCTTGCCACCAACAACAATATGGAACTTACGGCCTTCATCAATTATAAAAATGAAGAATACCTGTGGCAGAATCAAAAGTGTATTCGTAAGTCAACAAAGACTGCGCAGCAGGACCATTGACCAAGCTTCCATCAGACAACAGCCACTTGGATTCTGAACAAGGATCTTCTATAAAAGCCTCATCATCCGAAACCCTACAAATGCAGGGATCAGTAGGATTGTGAGTACTTCTTGCATCGTAAATTTTAAACTCATCAATGGCATTGCGATAAATGATCAACTTCACATTACCCGCATCATAATACAAGAAACCCGTGACGACAGTTAAATCAAAAAATGCTGGCTCGTTGATATTGATGGTATAAGAGAAATTTAAAACCGGTAAAAGCTGTTCATTCCTACAGCGATCACATGAGGCCGTCAATACAACCACCATGATTAAAGCAAAAATAACTTTCTTCATTTTTTTGAAACTGTTGGTATAAAAGGTTTTACATATTCCGGTTCAAAATAGGCCACATCTTCCAATTCAAAAAAAACATCGGCTCCCTGAGCAGCCATGTCTTTGGCGCTAGGTAATACATCCACAAAAGAAGTATTATTTATCAAAACCGAAGATAATTTGCTCGCATTCTCTCCCACCACAAATTCCATTTCCAAAAAATGGGATATTTCCTCCTCTTCTTCAAACACAATCGGACGGGGCATTGATATTGGTTTACCAAAATGATAGCTAGCGCCAAAAACTTCCATTCTCCTTGCATCCATCACCGCCAATACTTTGGAACATTCCATCAACTTGGGCTGAGCCAAAACCATCAATGATAAAGAGGAAATGGAATACAATGGAATGCCCAAGGAGAAACAAATTCCCTTGGCACAGGATACTCCAATGCGCAAGCCGGTATAAGAACCCGGCCCTCTCCCCACCACTACAGCAGATAAGATAGACCAATCTATCCTCGCTTCTTGTAACACTTCTGTAATCATCGCATGCAATTCCTCTGCATGCACAAATTCAGACGAAGCTTTTTCTTTCAAAAACAAACGTCCTTGGTTGTCCCAAAGTACAACACTACAATTTCGGGTTGCTGTCTCTATTCCGAGCCTCATTCAGTTTTACTGATCGTTACCAAATCGCCCTTTTTAACGACATCTCCATTATTCAATGATTTTGCAATCTCATCATACGGACCTGTGATTACTTGATCCTCTATCAACATCCCTTCCAACACTTGAATGTACTGATCATCTTGAATTCCCGTTTTAACGTATCGCAACAGGGCCTTTCCTTTGGATTCATCCAACAAGAAAACACAAGTCTTGCTATCACTTCCACCTGTGGTATCCGAGCGCATGGTAACTGATTTGATGGGAATGCTCAAAACACCCTTTTCTTTCTTGGTCAATACATCCACCGTCGCCGTCATTCCTGGACGAAATGGTGAGTCCGCTGAAGGTGTCAAATGAGCATAAGAACTTGCTAAAATGCTTATTTTAACAGAGAAATTGGTTACTTGATTATTCGAAGCGCCTGACAAATTTCCTGTTGACATTAAGTTCAACGCCGTATTTCCAATCTCTGTCACCACGCCATAAAACTTCTCGTTTCTAAAAGCATCTACTTGAATCTCCGCTGTATCTCCCAAGTGTACGCGAACAATATCACTTTCATTCACTTCCACGTTTACTTCCATAGCCGATAAACCGGATATTTTCATGATCACGTCTCCGCTGGTCATGTTGTTTCCTAAAACAGCCTCACCCACCTCTTTGGTCAGCGCTGTCACGGTTCCGCTAATGGGCGCTAGGATAATCGTTCGCTTTAGATTATCCGCTGCTTCATTTCTACCCGCCTCTGCACTTGCGATAGAGAATTCTGCACTTCTGATACTTTCATTGGCTGCTATCACTTCCGCTTGGCTCGTCTCAAAAGAGGAGCGAGCGTTGTCCATTTCGGCCACGGAAATGGCCTTGTCTGCAAACAACTTCTCGTTGCGTTTGAACGACAAATCTTGGACCTTGGCTTGTGCCTGAGCTTGCGCCAATCTGGCTTTTGCACTGGCTAAATTACTCTTAGCCGAATTCAAAGCGGCTTCTGCTCTTTGCAAAGCAGAGGTGTACAAATCCGGATTGATTTTTACCAATAGCTGACCTTTTTCCACATGATCTCCCTCCTTGACCGGCAGCTCCACTATTTGACCACTGACATCCGATTGAATTTTCACCTCAGATGAAGGTTGAACCTTCCCGCTCGCACTTACCTTTTCCGTGATATTCCGCATTGCTGGAATTTCAGCTTGAACAATCCTTTCCTCCTTTCCTCCACTGAACTTCCAAATGATCAACAATACAACGACCAATGAAATGGCGATGATCCAATTTCTTTTCTTTTTATTTTTCATGGTTGCAAACGGATAGGTTGACTCATATAAAACTGAATGATGTTTTGCTTAAAAATTAAATCCAACTGAGAACGGATCATCTGCGCCTTGGCAATATCCAATCGATTGCGAGAAATGCTCAACTCCATGGCATTGATCAATCCATTTTGATATCGCGTACTCGCCCAATCATACGCTTTTTGATTGGATTCCCAACTTTTCTTATTCGCCTGAAAAGTTTGTGCCGCACCTAATGCTCCGGCGTAGGCCGTCTCTACATCAGTAGTCAATTGTTGCTTCGCCAATTCCAAACCCAATGAAGCGTTTTGAACATTGATAGCTGCCCGCTTTACATTGTTGTGGCTTTGAAATCCGTTGAACAAAGGAACAGTCAAACTCAAGAAAAATGACCGGTTCACATTGTCTTGAAACTGATTTCCAAATGACTTGACTTTGTAATCATCCGCATTGTACACCAACTGGGGATATGAGAATACAATGTCATTGCTTCCCATTACGGTTCCAATGGGAAAGGACAATGAATCTGGACTGCCATTCAATACCTTGGCTGCTCCAGAGTATCCGGTGCCCAATGACATCGAAGCAGACAGTCTTGGGTATCTTGCACCTTTTGCAGATTGCTCAGCCCATTGCGCACTCAACACCCCTACCTCTGCACTTTTGATGGCAGGTTGGGCATTCAGTGCTGTTTCCAATACGAGAGACTTGGGAGGCAAAGGAATGTCTAATTTGAATTGATCAATGTTCGGATAGGAAACCTCAAAATTATTGGCTTCCGTTGAAGAAAGGCGCAACAACTGAACTAAATTCAACTTGGCCAATTGATAGTTATTTAGAGCACTGATGAGGCTAGCAGCATCGGCACTGTACTGAGCTTCCATCTCCGCTACATTGCCCTCACTGACGGTTCCTATTCCCAATAATTTGTTTAGACGGTTGAGTTGTTGAGAAGAATTATCGGCGGTAGCTTGAGCCATTTTTACAAACTCCGCATTCATCACTACGGTTAAAAATGCATTAGAAACAGCCAGCGCTGTTTGATTGCGCGCATTCTCCCAATCCCACTGCGCCTTCTTGGCATCGGCCATGGCACGCTGGTAGTTCGACCAATTCTGGCCCCCCGTAAACAAATCTATGGAACTCGATACACCGAAACTATTGCTTTGAATACGCTGACTCGCAAAACTATTGGTGAAAGGGTCAATGCGCTGTCCCCAATTGTAACCATGACTTGCTTGTCCATTTAAGTTGGGTAAAAAATTGCCCATTGCATTTTGAATACCGATCTCCGCATTGTCCAAATTCAATGAAGATTGCGTGAGCTGAAGATTATTAGCCCAAGCCTTTTCTACGCATTGTTCAAGCGTAAACTGCGCAGATGATGCAAATTGAAAAATAACAAAGAAGAAAGCGCAAAATAAAAACCGTTTCATGAAACGAAGGTACAATTGAACGATGTGAAAGTGATTTTTTTTGACTTATTTGTAAAAATCACATGCCCATTATGGCAACTTCCACACGTCTATTGTATTCCAATTCGGCTTCGGACTGAGGATTAGGATACTTTACCCCTTCTCTTCCTCTGCCCATTACACTCACTCTGTGCTTCGAAATTCCATGTAAGACTAAATACTCCATGATGCCTTCGGCTCTTTTCTTGGCTAAGTTTACCAATTGAGTATCATTCAATTTAGTTTCCGGAGTTACATTTACATGACCGATGATCCTGATTCTGACGTTGGGATGCATATTCATGAATTCCAGCAGCGTTTGCAGTCCATCTACTGAAGTAAAATACACATTGGTATTATCACCTAAAAAAACAATTCCCTCAGCGATAAAGGAGGCATTCTCTTGGATAGGTATCATCGCACCGACGTGTTCTGGCTGCTTGAAATCCATTGGAAATAATGAGAAATAATGCGGCAGATAACCACTGGATAAAATCGATCCACGCAATTCACGATAAGGATAAGCAACCAAATTTTGGTGACTCAAATCCAACAATTCAGTTTCTCCAGTATCCAATCTTCCCGATAATCTTAGCGTCCCGGGTAAGTTCACCTCTTTATCATTTTTAGCTCTGAATACAAATGGCAACATCACCTCTTCACCGGCATAATCCGTTCTTTCTTTTACAAATCGAGGTTGTGCCCAAAGTTGGATGGCAACAAGGACAACGACGGAGAGTGCAATTACCTTTTTCATTATTTTATTTTTGAAAGAAGGCAAAAATTTTCTTTCTAAAGAAAACCAGCCCTCCAATTAAAAACAAAAGGTAAGGAATTCCCATCAAATAAACAATACCCATGTTCAAACCTTCTGCAATTCCACTATTTTCTTGTGATGCTTGCTCAGCTGTAGCGCGACACATAGCGCATTGCGCGGAAAGATCGCCAGCGGAAATGAATACTAAAATAAATAAGCCAATGATACGCTTCATGATCATACGTAATAAGGTGAAATCATCAAATAAACCAAAACTCCTGTGATGGCTACATAAAACCAAACAGGCCAAACCCATTTGGCCAATCTTTTGTGCTGTGCGTACTCGCCTATCAATGCACGATAGGCGGCAAATAATATAAAAGGCAAAATGAATGCGGCCAAGATGATATGCGTGATCAACACCAAAAAGTAGAACTCACGAAACTCACCAGCATAAGGTGTTTCTCCTGAGAATAAATGATGTCCTATGTAACTTACTAAAAACACAACAGAAAATATCATGGCGGTCATCATCACTGCGCGGTGCGCCACAAAATTTCTTGAACGAATAAAAAACAATCCCAACAACAATAGGAAAGATACCGATCCATTGAGAAATGCACTAATGTGAGCAAAAAGATGCTTGTTAAAGGGTAGTTGCACATCGGTCATTTTTAAATAACGCAGACATACAACTACAACAAATACTACGGCAGATACAGAATAAATCAGCACTTTTGCCTTAGCATCATTCTTGGAAAGTAGGGGTGTAATCATGAAACAAATTTAACGATGATCTTGCATTAAACACTTCAAATCTGCAATTAATTCATTAACAGAAGCAGTGGAAGTTCCATCATAATATCCTCTGATATGAAAATGCTCATCCACCAACGTCAATTGATCCGTGTGAAAGTATCCACCCTCCGCCTCCATTGATGGAAAGGCACTCAAGCCATAACCGTTCTGGGCCAACTTATAGACGGCACTGTCCAAGTTGACAAAATTCCATATTTTGGGATCTGCTCCGTGCATTTGTGCATACTCTTTCAATCGAGAAGGCGTATCTTGTTTTGGATCTACCGTGTGGGAAAGTAAATTGACCTTCTCTTCCCAGTGTTCTTGTTTGATGACATCTTGAATACGCGCCATCTGAGAAGTCATCAACGGACAAATGCTCTTGCATGAGCTAAAGAAAAATTCAGCCACATACACTTTACCCCCCAATTGTCTAAATCCCATTACCTGACTATCTTGATTCACCAATCCCACAAATTTGGGTATGGTGTAGTAAATGGTATCATCCACTACCACTTCATGCTGACCCAAATGCGGAAGATGACAATCGCTTGCGAAATTACAGCCAACTAAAAAAACGATTACGCATGCTAAAATCCAAACACTAATGGCCTTCATGACGTTTATTGAATTTCTTCAAATCCATTTCTTTCTTGAGCAAAGCAATATCCTCAATGATACTCTGCATGTGGTACTCCGTGTTTCCGTACAATCCTCGCACATGACCAACAGGATCCACTAAACGATACAACGCTTCATTGGATAAATCTTCAATAAAAAAACTTTGCTTTTGCACAATGGCCAAATTGGTGGAATCCAACGTAACATACTTCCATTTATTCTGATTGAGATTGTATTTGGTCAATCCACCAAGATAACTTTGCACCTTCGGAACAGAATCTTGCTCTGGATGGGTAGAAAACACTACCAAACCAATATCCGGCTCATCCCGGTATTTGAAATTTACGTTGAGCAAGCGTTCCGTGATTTTTGCTAAATGCTGATCACTCAAAGAATAAAAGCATGCCAGCCAAACCTTGCCTTGCATACTGTCCAAATTAAAAACCTCACCGTTTTCATCTAACCCTTGAAACGGGCTCATTTGATGCTCAAGAGAATCTGTGGATCCCTCCAAATGAGTGGCGTCAAAATATGATAGTGTATTGAAATGATGCTCGCCTAAAACACCAAAAAGAATCACCCAAGTGAGTGGAAACAAAAAAAGTATACCGATGAGAACGATATACTTTTTCATATTTTTTGATTTCATAAAGGGGTAACCTTTATCTCCAAACATTGTTCATTTCCTGAACAGCCAGACCCTCGTATAATCCGATAAAAATAAGGTACATGATGAATAAAGCGTAAGGCAGAAGAACCACATACTTCAAGTTCTTTCTTTCATCTCCCAAGTGCATAAACACTAAAACAATGTAGGCTGCTTTTACCGCTGTAAGGACGATGAAGCCCAACTTGATGGTTTCCCATGCAAAGGTTCCATTTCTCTTGAAAGCCACACCCATGAAGACTTCAATGATGGTAATGACCGTCAACAAAATGGTGACATTGTACAATTTCTTTCTGATTTTTTTGCCTTCCTCTTCTGTGTGAGTGGCATTGAGCGCGTAGCTATCGTTTACAATTAAATCATCTCTTTCCATAATGGTAATTTTTTAAACTAGATAAAAGAAAGTAAATACAAATACCCAAACCAAATCTACAAAGTGCCAGTACAAACCAATCTTCTCAATGGTTTCATAATGACCTCTTCTTTCAAACTCTCCGCCAATGGCCATCAACCAAACGATGATGTTGATTACCACACCAGAAAATACGTGGAAACCATGGAAGCCGGTAACGAAGAAGAAGAAATTGGAATATTGCTGTTGTACAGCGTACTCATTTTTGTGCAAATTTGCTCCAAAGGCCATTGTTCCTTCTGCCTGGGCCGCCCATAACTTTTCACAATCTTCACCGGATACACTCAATTTTCTCAAATCCTTTCCGTCCTTGTGTTCTAACGTGTATTTGTTTAAAATCAATTTAGCAGGTTTCAAATCCGCGATGTTCACATGATGCTCTTCTGCTGCAGGGGCGGCATGTTCACCATGTCCACCGTGTTCGGCATGTTCGGCCGGAGCTGCATGTCCACCTTCCATGGCATGCTCGTACGCATGTCCAAATTCTGCTTCCATGTGCACCCATGAACCGGCGGGCAGATTCATTTGAACTTTTTCTCCTGATTCCATTTCGGCAGTTACCGTCATCGGAGTAGCCAATTGAAATCCACCTCCTGAACCATGAATAAAGTGAGACCATTCCCACGCCTGAGAACCTAAGAAGAAAAATCCACCGATGATGGTGTATCCCAACCACTTGATTACCCCAGTTTTATCTTTTCTGTGACCCGCCTCTACTGCCAACACCATGGTTACAGAAGAAATGATCAAAATGAAAGTCATCAAAGCGACATACATCAATGGATACGAACCATGTATGAAAGGCAACGCCTCAAACACCTGCTCTCCCACTGGCCAGGGATCAGAACTCGAGTGTCTAATAACACCGTAAGCCGTTAATAATCCGCCAAAAGTCAATGCATCCGATACCAAGAAGTACCACATCATCATCTTTCCATAAGTAACTCCAAAAGGTGAGGAATTACCGCCCCAAAGATCGTCTTTGCTTAATTGTTGAGTATGTCCTGCCATAGTTGCTGGTTTTCGAGCGCAATGTTAATAATAAAAAGTCTTTTTTCCGCTATCCAAATGAACTTTTATCCAGGGTTTTTCAACGATTCCTTTTTTAAATCTGATTTAATAAATGAAAAACACAAATAAAAACAGGTACACCCAAAGAATGCCCATGAAATGCCAATACATTCCATTTGCATGCAGGGACATGTAATTGCTTGCGCTCAACTTACCGATTCTCAATCGATTGATATTGACCAGAAGATAAATAAGACCCAATGTCAAGTGAATGATATGTAGATAAATGAGTACACTGATCAAGGCTCCTGAGGCATTGAAAGTGGACATCACTTGTGCCGTTTTGGGCTTTTCATGATTTACATCATCTGCCTCAAAAAATTCTCCATTCCATTGCACGAGTGCCTTGCCTCTGGATTCTATCCAATAGTCCTCACCATATGCACCGGTGAATTTACCCAATGGATTCCAGTGGTAAGCGTCCAAACCCTCGGGGGTCTTGGATATCGTATATCCCATTCCCTTGTTGCTAAGCTCTGTCCAACCTGCATTCTGCGTGAAGGTAAAACTGATTCCTAGCAGAAAAGTAATCGCAAGCATCAACATAGCTGCTTTCGTCTGTCCACGCTTCAATTGCTGGACGGACAAAAACATGGCAATGCTGGACAATACTACCCAAACCAAACTCCACCAAAACCAGCCGGAGACGGTGACATGCATCCACATGATTTTGCCTTTCAGCACCATGAGTGCACTGGTAACACCTGCAAACAACATTACAACCGCAAAAATGATCAACCACATCATCATCTTTTTGGTTCTGAGCTTCACCTCTGGTGTCGCTTCACTAAAGACATCTACATTCTGACTCTTCATTTTAAATTGAATTTATTACATATATTATTTGAACCACGGGTAAATAAAAAAACGAAGCAAACATCAATTGCCTTGCACTCGGAATATCACATCTTTGATACAAGCGCATGGCAAAATAGGCCATGGCCAAACCAGCAGCCACTCCCACCCACATGGCCCAGCTACCAATCATCGGATGACCCAACGGCATTACCCAAGGCAACATCCCGACAGGAATAAGAAATAAAGAGTACATAAAAATTTGGAATGCACTCCGCTTGGATCTTCCTTCTTCAAATGGTAACAATTTATACTCTGCCCGAGCATAGTCATCTTGCAATACCCATGCAATCGACCAAAAATGAGGAAACTGCCACATGAACTGAATGGCAAATAAAAGTCCCGCTTCTAATCCAAATTGATTGGTAGCTGCCACATAGCCAATCATCGGAGGAATGGCGCCGGGAATAGCTCCCACAAACACAGCCAAAGAAGAAATCCTTTTCATGGGAGTGTATACGAAAGCATACAATATAAAAGCAGCAATACCGAGCACGCCGCAGCCCAGATTGATTCCACCCCACAACAAGATGACCCCTACAATGGTTGCCGCCAAAGACAATCCTGTGGCCATGCGCAAGGTCATGCGATCTTGAGGCAAGGGCCTGTTCATGGTGCGATGCATCAATTTGTCTAACTCGATTTCCCAAACTTGGTTCATTCCATTAGAGCCCCCGGTCAATAAAATTCCCCCTACCACTAAAAAGGTAAATTGCTGCCAATCCCATTGCTCCACTCCCATTGCATAACCGGTGACCGCTGAAATAATCACTAATGAAGACAAGCGTATTTTGAATAAAACGGATAGGTCTTTGTAAAAGCTATGCGAAGTGGATGGAATTTCGTTTGACATTGCTCCGCGAAATTAAGGTCAAACCTCTTCGACAATCCAAACAAAAATGGAAATTATTGATCAACTTTTGAATGAAGCAATACTCCATTGTTGCACGATGTGATAAATGGCCATTCCACCGCTCACGGCAACATTCAGCGAGTGCTTGGTGCCATATTGCGTAATCTCTATAAAACCATCACACATTTTTAATGCCTCTTCGCTCACCCCGCTCACTTCATTGCCTAAAATCAAAGCAATGGGGGTTTTTGGAACCACCCAACCCTGCAAAGGCCTACTATTGTGCACCTGCTCCAAGGCCATGATTTGATAACCCTTTGACCGTAGCTCGTTGATTTCCTCCTCAATATTGGCCACCTGATTCCACTCCACACTTTGCGCAGAGCCAAGCGCGGTTTTCAACACCTCTCGATGAGGGGGACACGGTGTGTAGCCGATGCAAACAATTTTTTCTATGGCAAATGCGTCAGCGGTTCTGAATAAACTCCCCACGTTTAAACCACTTCTCACCTGGTCTAAAATCAACACCAATGGAAACTTATCACTCTTCCGAAAAGTATCCACATCCGTCCGCTCCAATTCCTGCATTGACTTTTTGACCGTCATAGAGCTATCTCAAAATAATTTCAAACGGCATTCTCATCTGAATACTGGGGTGCTCCAACATCTGTTTAAAATGACTCAATTGGGGATAACGATCACCTGCAATTTCCTTGAGCAACATATCCTGCCTGGCCTCAGCGGCATTATTGAGCATTAACTCCCATGGACTTTCCATTTTTGGGAGATTTTTAATTGAATAATCCTCACCCAATCCCGCCATCTGAGCAGCGGTTTGAATAGCGTTTTGCAAATTTCCCAATTCATCCACCAAGCCCAATTTCAATGCATCATCACCCGTCCAAACACGCCCTCTTGCCATGCTATCCACTTGTTGAACGGTCAATTTCCTCCCCTCCGCTACACGAGATAAAAAGTCGTCGTATATCTGCACAATCATTTGATTCATCTTTTGCATTTCTACTTGATCAAATGATTTATTGATCGAAAAGAAATCAGCATGGGGATGCGTTTCATAGCGATCAAAAGTGATTCCCAATTTATGATCAAGCATATTGCCAATGTTGGGAATTACCCCAAACACACCAATGGAACCGGTAATGGTATTGGGACTGGCAAAAATTTTATCCGCTGCGCAAGAAATGTAATACCCACCTGAAGCAGCCAAATCACCCATACTCACCACAAACGGCTTACCTGCTGCCTTGATGAGCTGGGTTTCTCTCCATATAATATCAGAAGCCAAAGCACTGCCACCAGGAGAATTGACTCTTAATACAACGGCCTTGGTTTTTTCGTCCAATCGAGCCTTCCTCAATGCAGCTGCTATTCTGTCGCTGCCAATCACCTCATCACTTCCCTTACCCTCTTCTATTTGGCCCACGGCATAGACCACGGCAACTCCTTGTGAAGCATCCATTCCCAACTCATTTCCTAAATCCACCTTTTGATCGTGATAATCACCGTACTCAATCATTTCAACTTTGTCATTCACTTCCTTGCCCATTTTTTGATTGATCAGGGCAAGCACCTCATCATAATGCTTCAAACCATCCAACACATGATCATTGACCGCATGGATAGGGTCTACATAACGCAAATCGGTGGCGGCCTGATTCAAAGCTTGATAAGCAACCGATCTATTGCTCACAATATCGCTGATCATCGTATTCCAAATTCCATCCATCAATGCTTTCATTTGTTCTTTATTGGGCTCAGACATGTGGTCATATAAAAATGGCTCTACTGCACTTTTGTATTTATTGTCGCGACCTCTGATTACTTGGGCTTCAATTTCTAACTCATCCAATAACTTTTTAAAGAACATCACTTCACCGTTCAAACCTCTCCAATCCATCATTCCTGTTGGATACAAATACACTTCATTGGCCGCTGAGGCAACATAATAGTCAGCCTGACTCAGATTCTCACCATAAGCTACTACCCATTTTCCGGAAGACTTAAAATCGATGATCAGGTTTCTCAAATCTCGCAATGAGCTCGGTGATCCTTGCACTCCGTCCAACTCCAAATAGACACCGGCTATATGGGAATCGCTCATCGCCTCCTGGAGATCTTTTTTTAAAAAGTTCAAATAGTACCCCTCCTTCTCTTGAAAAGTACTCAAATCGATAGGCAAAAGATCCATATCATTTCCCCGCTCCATGATGGGCTGATTAAGATGCAAATGCAACACCCCCAGCTCAGGCAATTCCTGCTCATCACCAGACGCTGCTAGGCCAATGATAAGAATGACAAATAAAAAAATGGCAATGACGAAGGCCACAATGGTGCCCAATGCAGAAGCTAAAACCGCTTTCAAGAAATTCATTGTTTTTGTTTTTGGTGTGGCGAAACTATGGCATTTCTTTCAGAATAAATACTACTTTCGCAACAATGACAGAAACATTAGTTTTTTTTAGCATTGGAGGAAATCTTGGTGACCGAAGAGCGAATATTGAAGAGACACAAGATTTCATTCTTTTTAATATCGGTGACATCATCATTTCTTCTAGCATTTACGAGACCAAAGCTTGGGGAATGAAAGAAGATACCCCTCATTTTTATAATCAAATTTTAGGTGTCCAAACTACCCTCACTTTGGTTCAAATTGAACAAGAGATCAAAGAAATTGATGAGTATTATGGTAGAGTGAGAAAAAAAGAAGGATATGAAAATAGAGAGATGGATGTGGATGTCTTGTTTTACAAAAACGAGATCCATGAAACTCCACTCATCGTTCCACATCAAAAAATAGCAGAGCGAAACTTTATACTGATACCATTGGCAGAGATCGCTCCAAATTTATTGCACCCCGTCTTCCAAAAAACCATCGCTCAATTGGTGAAAGAATGTGAGGACAAAGGAGAGGTAAAAAAAATATGATTCAAAATCCACATTCGTATTTGGTGATCGAAGGAAATATCGGTTCCGGTAAAACTTCTTTGTCTCAAATGCTATCCAAGGAATGGAATACCAATCTAGTGTTGGAAGAATTTGCGGATAATCCTTTTCTCGCAAAGTTTTATGAATCGCCCGATCGATATGCCTTTCCCTTAGAGTTGAGTTTTTTATCTGAACGTTTTAGCCAACTGAAAAAAGAATGGCAACAAGATTTATTTCAGCCCAAAATGATTGCCGATTATTTCATTGCTAAATGCAGCATTTTTGCGAGTAATAACCTCCAAAATGATGAGTGGCAATTGTTCATGAAAATGTACGACTTGGTGAGCCAACAAATTCCCACTCCCAATTTGATTGTTTATTTGTATGTCCAAACCGACAGACTTCAAGAGAACATCAAAAAAAGAGGAAGAACCTATGAACAGAATATTTCCGATGAATATCTCAACAATATTCAAAATCAATATCTCCAATATTTCCAGCAACATCCTCAATTGAGTGTATTGATGTTAGATACTACCGCTCTTGATTTTGTGACCAATGAGCAGCATTATCAAATCATCAAAGAAAAAATCGTTCAACCTTATTCTTCCGGAATTCATCGAATTGTTTTGTAGCATGAAAAACACCCCTACTTTACCACTGCTCACGCCCATTTCGTTGACCGAAATGGAAAACTACTTTGATCGTCTGTGGCCCATTTGCAGAAGCATCAGTGGAAATGGATTGCGTCACTCCTTTCAGATTTTACAGGAATTGATTCCGCTAGAATTGAAAGAGTATCCTACCGGAATGGAAGTATTTGATTGGCAAATTCCCAAAGAGTGGAATATTCGAGAGGCTTATATCATCACCCCA
>Ga0169931_10000659_pt1 | contig 57359 bp, 61 predicted proteins | sample Kivu_15m_20L_FD_129675 | JGI IMG/M metagenome (GOLD analysis project Ga0169931, IMG submission 129675) | Freshwater microbial communities from Lake Kivu, Western Province, Rwanda to study Microbial Dark Matter (Phase II) - Kivu_15m_20L... | ecosystem: Environmental > Aquatic > Freshwater > Lake...
GGCCTCCCGCAAGATGCGGATCTTTTCCTCGGTCGTGTGTCTTTTGCCTTTCATGATCTGGGTTCCTTTCTACAGGCCCCAGACTGACACTGCCAGCGGATCAATTATCGGCGGTCACCTCACCCGGTTCAGTTGGTGTCCGGGGCGCGGGCCGACTGGTAGGCCAGCAGCCGCCAGTTGCCGCTCTCCCGACGCCACACCGAAAGGAAGCGCAGCCGGAAGGCCACGCGCTCGGTGCCAGCGGTTGCCCGCAGCCGGGCCGTGCCGGTCATCAGGGCAAGGTCCGTGGCCACGGGCGTAATCTGGGTTTCCTCGTAATCGTAGGCCTCGTAGCGCACCCGGTTGCTGCGCACGGCCTCAAGGAATTCCTCCTTGGTCTGTGCGCGGCCGTTGGAGTGGCCGTAGGAGAGTGCATCGGAAAGCAGCGGCGCCAGCCGGTTTGTGTCGCCGGCGATCGTGGCCATCACGCGGGTGGTGTCCGCGGCGCGAACTTCGTCGGCCGGGCCGGCGCCGGCGAATCCGGCGGTGCAGAGCAGGATAAGGAACAGGCGCAACATGGGATCAGCGTTTGACGGGTTGGGGCCGGCCTTGGTCGTTGATGGCGACGTAGGTGAAAACGCCTTCGGTCACGCGCAGCTGCGCCCCGTCGGTGAAACGCTGCACCCAGGCTTGGACGTCGATTTTCATCGAAGTGCGGCCGATGTTGAGAATGCGCGCGTGGCAGCTCACGGTGTCGCCGACCGCCACCGGGTGCAGGAAGGCCATGCCGTCAACCGCGACGGTGGTGACACGGCAATGTGCGGTGTTGCGCGCGAGGATGGCGCCGCCGAGGTCCATCTGCGACATGACCCAACCGCCGAAGATGTCGCCGTTGGCATTAGCGTCGGCGGGCATGGCGATGGTGCGGATGACGAGTTCGCCTTCAGGGGCGGCGGGGGCAGGGGAGTCGGGCATGGGCGGAATATGGCGAAACCGGACCAGGGGCGCCAGTTCATTGACGTGATGTGCGGCGGGCCAGCAGCCGCTGCATTTTGCGGGCCCGGGCGCGCAGGGCCGCGGTATCGCCTTGCGTGGCGCAGCGGTGCACCAACGCCGCGACCTCCGCTTGCTCCCGGCTGAATCCCGGTGCCGCGCTGAGATGCACGAGACACTCCAGGGCGAAGGCTTTCACGACGCTGCTGCGATCATCGAGGTAACCGGCGACCAAGGCGAGGGCGCGGCGCCGCTCGGCTGCGGTCAGTGCCGTGAGGCGGGGCAGGAGTTGGCACACGTGCTCGCGCACAACCCAGTGGGGGATTTTCGCGATGCGGTTGTGAAGTTCGCGCTTGTAGGGCTGGATTAGGTCGGGTCGGGCGGCGGCGATTTTTTCCAAGGCGTCGATGGCGCGGCCCATGACGACCTCGTCGTTGCCCGCGATGCCGTCAAAAAGTTCATCGATCAGCTCCGGCCGGGCCAGCACCTGTTCCGCGACTTCGGCGGAGCGCCCGAGCGTGCGCGGGTCGCCGCCGGCAAGCTGGTCGAGGACGGAAGGGGCCATGGTGCGAGCTTGGCGGCACCGGGCGGCTTTGCCAAGACCGAGCCAGTTTGCCGTTGTTTTCGGAGTGTGGCTGCGGCAGGCTGGCCGGCCTCATGAGCTCAGGGTCCACCACCGCCTTCCGGCATTTGCTGAATGAAATCGGTTCCGTCGATCAGGTCGGCATCGAGGAGCGCGTGGCCAAATACACGACTCGCAGTATCAAAAAGGCTTCCAAGGTGCAGGGCCTGAAGCTGGCGGCCTCGATGGTCGATCTCACCACGCTTGAGGGCAAGGACACCCCCGGCAAGGTCGCCTCGCTCTGCCAGAAGGCGCTCGCACCGCACGACGGGCTCGACTGCCCGCAGGTGGCGGCCGTGTGTGTCTATCCGTCGATGGTGAAGCATGCCCGTCGCGCACTGGGCGAGGACACGGCCGTGCGCATCGCCTCGGTGGCGACGGCGTTTCCCTCGGGCCAGGCGCCGCTGCGCACACGGCTCGCCGAGGTGAAGGCCGCGGTGGCCGACGGCGCCGACGAGATTGACATGGTGATCAACCGCGGGGCGTTCCTCGCGGGCGAATTCCAGGAGATGCAGGACGAGATTGCCGCCGTCGTGCAGGCCTGCGGCGAGGCCACGCTCAAGGTCATTCTCGAGGTCAGCGAGCTCGAGACCTACGACAAGATCCGCGCGGCGTCCTTCCTCGCGATGCGCGTGATCCGCCCGGGCGACTTCATCAAGACCAGCACCGGCAAGACCTCGCTCAACGCCACGCTTGGCAACAACCAGGTGATGATCGAGGCCATCCGCGATTTCTACCTCGAGACCGGCACGCCCATCGCGATGAAGCCCGCCGGCGGCATCCGCACGGCCAAGCAGGCGCTGCAGTTCCTCATCGCCGTGAAGGAGACGCTCGGTGACGCCTGGCTCAACAACACGCGCTACCGCTTCGGCGCCTCCTCGCTGCTCAACGATCTCCTGCGCCAGCTCGAAAAGGAAAAGACCGGTGCCTACCAGGCCCCGTATTATTTCAGCGAAGCCGCCGAATCCTACTAACCGCTAATCTTCGCTAATCCGCGCTAATTCTCCTGCCTCTCATCAGCGAAGATTAGCGTGAATTAGCGGTTCACAAAATGCCTGCTCTCACTTCCGAAAAGAAACGCCCCGTCCCCCGTTCCGCCGGACGGCCTCTGCCTGAGCTCATCTTCGGCGACCTCTGGGAATATGATCCCGCGCCCGAGACCGCCGACCCCAAGCTCAAGCCGCGTTACGACCTCTTCATCGGCGGCAAGTTCGTCGCCCCGTCGTCCGGCAAGTATTTCGATTCGATCAACCCGGCCAACGAGACGAAGCTCACCGAAATCGCGCAGGCCAACGCCGCCGACGTGGACGCCGCCTACTCCGCCGCCCAGAAGGGTTTTGCCGTCTGGAGCAAACTGCCCGCCAAGGAGCGCGCCAAATACATCTACCGCCTCGCCCGCCTGCTGCAGGATCGCGCCCGCGAGTTCGCCGTCGCCGAGACGATGGACGGCGGCAAGCCGATCAAGGAATCGCGCGACTTCGACGTGCCGATGGCCGCGGCGCATTTCTTCTACCACGCCGGCTGGGCCGACAAACTGGAATACGTCGCTCCCGGACGGAAGGTCGCGCCGCTAGGCGTCGTGGGCCAGGTCATCCCGTGGAATTTTCCGTTGCTGATGCTGGCGTGGAAACTCGCCCCTGCGCTGGCCATGGGCAACACGATCGTCATCAAGCCCGCCGAGACGACCAGCGTCACCGCGCTCAAATTTGCCGAGATCATCCAGGACGCCGGCTTCCCGCCGGGCGTCGTGAACATCGTCACCGGTTTCGGAGAGACGGGCGCTGCCGTGATGAACCACCCGACAGCCGTGAAGGTCGCGTTCACCGGCTCGACCGAGGTCGGCAAAATCATCATGCGTTCGCTGGCCGGCACCGACAAGAAGATGACCATGGAACTCGGCGGCAAGGCGGCCCACATCGTGTTCGACGACGCGCCGCTCGACCAAGCCGTCGAGGGCATCGTCAACGGCATCTTCTTCAACCAAGGCCATGTTTGCTGCGCCGGTTCCCGCCTGCTCGTCCACGAACCCGTGGCCAACGCCGTGCTCGCGAAGCTCAAGACCCGCATCCGCACGCTGCGCGTCGGCGACCCGCTCGACAAGAACACTGACATCGGCGCCATCAACTCGAAGGAGCAGCTCACGCGCATCGAGAAGCTGGTTGCCGCCGGCGTGAAGGAGGGCGCGGACATGTTCCAGCCCGCCTGCAAGCTGCCGACGAAGGGCTATTATTTCCGGCCGACGGTCTTTTCCGGCGTGAGCATGAGCCACCGCATCGCCCGCGAGGAGATTTTCGGCCCCGTGCTCAGCGTGCTGACGTTCCGCACGCTCGACGAGGCGGTCGAGAAGGCCAACAACACCGCCTACGGCCTGAGCGCCGGCGTCTGGACGGACAAAGGTTCGCGCATCCTCAAGATGAGCACGGAGCTGAAGGCCGGTGTCGTCTGGGCCAACACCTACAACAAGTTCGACCCCACGTCGCCCTTTGGCGGCTACAAGGAAAGCGGCTTCGGCCGCGAAGGCGGCCGCCAGGGCCTGCTCGACTACTGCAAACTCATCTAGGAGTATTTTATATGGAACTCAGGAAAACTGGAACAGACCGGCCAAGACTTTCTGCAGTTCATCTTACTCCGATGTATTCATTCCTGATTTCCTGATTTCCACATTTTATCATGGCCCGACTTCCCATCGCCAAGACCCCCAAGCCCTATGTCGGCGGCGCGTTCATCCGCCCCGAGAGCGGACGCACGTTTCCGCTCAAGGATGCGGCCGGCAATTTCTTCGCCCACATCCCGCAGTGCACGCGCAAGGATTTGCGCAATGCCGTCGAGGCCGCCGCCAAGGCCGGCCCCGGCTGGGCGAAGCGCACCGCCTACAACCGCGGCCAGATCCTCTACCGGCTGGGCGAGATGGTGGAAGCGCGGCGCACGGAGTTGATCGACACGCTGGTCCGCTTCGGTGCGACGAAAGCCGCCGCGGGGAAGGAGGTGGACGCGTGCTCCGACCGGCTCGTTTATTACGCCGGCTGGACCGACAAGTATGAGCAGGTGCTCGGCAACGTGAACCCGGTGGCCTCGCCGCATTTCAATTTCACCGTCACGGAGCCGATGGGGGTCATCGGCGTGATCGCCCCCGACGCCCCCGCACTGCTCGGGCTCGTCTCGCTCCTCACGCCGGTCATCGCGAGCGGCAACACGGTCGTGGCGGAGGTTTCCGAAACCAATCCTTATCCGGCCATCCTGCTCGGCGAGATGCTGGCCACGAGCGATCTGCCCGGCGGCGTGGTCAACCTGCTCACCGGTTTCCGCAAGGAACTCGTGCCGACCTTCGCCACGCACACCCACCTGCGCGGTATCAGCGCCGCGGTGGGCGAAGCCGACCGCAAGACGCTCCGCCTCGGCGCCGCGGAGAGCGTGAAGCGCGTGCATTTTGCCGGCGAGGCGACCGACTGGTTCTCCGCCAAGGCTCAGGATCTCTACGCCATCCGCGACTTCATCGAGTTCAAGACCACATGGCACCCGGTGGGGGCTTAGTCGCTTCATCTAACACAGCAAAACATGACCCCCGATTCCTCGCCGCCATCCTCCGGGCCCAATAGCGTGGCCTTTCAAATCCTTGTCTGGTGGATCATCTGGTTTGGCATCATGAGCGGCCTGGGGATCGTCTATTTCGTGCTGGGCCGGCGCGAGGTGCCGCCAGTGGAGACAGTCGGGCCGCTGGGATTGGTGACGCTGGCGCCGATGGTGATGAGCTCGCTCGTGCGCTGGCTGGTGCTGCCCCGGTTTCGCGACATCCGCATGGCGCTGCCGTTTTTCGTGATCGGGCTTGGGCTCGCCGAAGGCGCCGGGGTGCTGGCCGTGATCTTGGGCGGGCCCTATCGCAACGAACTCGTGCTGCTCAGCGCGCTCGCGGTGCTGCAGTTCATTCCGCTTTTTGCCGTGAAGCAGTTCAAAGCGCCGCGGCCCGCGGGCCACGGTCTGCGCGGTCAGGGCTGAGCGTTCCGCGCCGGTTTATTTGGCCGGTTTGAGCGATTTGAGGTAAGCGGCGACGGCTTCGGCGTCCTCGCGATTCATACGGTAGGCGGGCATGGGCGGCAGGGTTGGCATGCCGCTCGGGTGCTCGCCGGTCATGAAGAACTTCACGGCTTCCGCGGCGGTGAAATTTTCCAGCCCCGCGAGATTCGGGGCATAAGGTGCCCAGGGCATCGGCACGGTGGCGGCAAAGTCGAGGGCTGCACCGGTGAGGTGCTTGCCTTCGAGAAAGGCGCCTTTCTCGCCGCGGGGCGAATGGCAGTCGATGCACATGGCGACGTCGTGCACGAAGTAGCGACTGCGCTCGACGAGCGCAGCGTCAGCGGCGGACAAGGTGGCGCCGCCGGCGAACAGCGCCGCGGCCAGAATCGGGAGACGGATGGATCTCATGGTGGCAATAGTGGTGGCCCGATAACACCGGGATTTTGGAAAAAGTTACAGGAAAGTCCCCAGACAGGGCCGGTTTCAGTCGGCTGAGAGCCGGCCGGTGTCGGCCAGCCGCTCGATGAAAATCCAGCAGCGTTTCGCCTGGGTCTCCTCGGACTTGGCGTCGAGGATGTAGCGGGTGATCTGCCGGCGGATGGCGATGCTGTGCTCCGACCATTTTTCCGCGAGCTGCGGCCGGGCTTGAAAAGCGCGGCGCATTTCCTCCGGCAGCTCGGGTTCACGGGAGGCAGGATCGGGCGCGAGGGAGAACTCGACGCTGTCGCCAGCGTCCACTTTTGCGGCGCGGACGAGCTCGACCTTTAAGGCGAGCTTGTAGTGTCCGCGTTTGCCAGGGAGCAGCATCACGCGGTCGAGGTCGCCGTTGAAGCGCAGGATGGCGTTCAGCCTCTTGTTTTCCGCCGGGGTGAGGCCGAGCCGGTCGATCTCGCGCTTGGGCAGGTCCACCCAGCGGACCATCGCGACGCGGTAAAGTCGGGCGTGGAAAGCGGCGGGGGAAGCCGGCGCTGGGCGGCGGGGTTTCATGCGCCTGCCGGTCTGGTCGCCTCGGGCGCCGGTGGCAATCCCACGCCGTTGATGTGCCATGACAACCGTTCGTCCAAAGTTTGCAGACCGGACCCGGCCGGTTTGTAGTGTGGGGCCCGCCATGGAAATGACCGTCCTCGACCAACATGCCCCGTATGCGGACCGTCGGCGCCAGCGCGCCAAGGAGCGGCTTTACGTGCTCTGTCAGGCGGGCGGATGGTCGTTTTTCCTGCTGCTGCAGCTGGTGTTTGTGCGGCTGTTCTCCAAGGAGGTGGAGCTGGTTCATGTGGCGGGAGTGGTGCAGACGATGGCGCTCGGCGTGCTGATCACCCATTACGCCCGCGGCTACCTCACCCGCTGGGGTTGGAAGGAGCTGGGCTGGAAGCGGCTTGTGCCGCGCATCCTCATCTTCGGCATGCTGCTCTCGGTCATCTGGAGCATCGTCGGCTACGGCATTTTCTACGGTTTGCTGCGTTCGGAATGGCCCCCCAAGATCCATCCGGCGGCGCTGGTCTTCTCCAGCTGGATCAACGGCAGCATCATCCTCGTGGGCTGGCTGTGCATCTACTTTTTCTACCAGCTTTTCGACCGGTTCAACCGGCTCGACATTGAGCGGCTGCGGCTCATTGCGACGGTGAAGGAGGCCGAGCTCCGCGCCCTCAAGTCGCAGGTCAACCCGCACTTCATCTTCAACGCCCTCAACTCGCTGCGCGCCCTGATCGACGAGGATCCCGCCCGGGCCCGGCAGGCGGTCACGCAGCTTGCCAACCTCCTGCGCTACTCGCTGCAGAGCGGCCAGCTTGAAACCGTGCCCTTCGAGGACGAGCTGCGCATCGTCAACGACTACCTCGCGCTGGAACAGGTGCGGCACGAGGAGCGCCTCCGGCTGCGGCTGGATGTCGCCCCCGAGGTCCTGCATCTGCCCGTGCCGCCGATGCTCCTGCAGACCCTCGTGGAAAACGCCGTCAAATACGGCATCTCCCAGTCTTCCGAAGGCGGCGAGATCGCCATCATTGCCCGGCGCGAGGCCGGCGGCCTGCGGCTGCAGTTCACCAATCCGGGGGAACTGGCCGCGCCCGTGCCCAAGCCGGCGAACGCCTCCACCGGAGTCGGGCTGCGCAACGCGGCCGACCGGCTCCGCCTGCTATTTGGCGATGCCGCCACCCTGCAACTCCGCAGCCTCGCCCCCCGCATGGTTGTGGCCGATGCGCTCATCCCGCTGCACACCGCCAAATCCGCTCCGGCCGCATGAAAGCCCTCCTGATCGACGACGAGCGCCTCGCGCGCAGCGAACTCCGCCGGCTCCTCGCCGCCCACCCCGACATCACCATCGTGGGCGAGGCGGCGAACGCCAAGCAGGCGCGCGAACAGATCGCGGCGCACCAGCCCGACCTTATCTTCCTAGACGTGCAGATGCCCGGCGAGACCGGCATGGAGCTGCTCGAATCACTCGGGCCGCCTGCGCCCCGCGTGATCTTCACCACTGCGTATGACGAATTCGCCGTGAAGGCCTTTGAACTCAATGCGCTCGATTACCTGCTCAAGCCCGTGGATCCCGCCCGGCTGGCCGCCGCGATTGAGCGGCTGCAAGTGGTCGCCGGCGCGCCCGTCCCTGCCGCAGAGAAAGCCGCCCGGCTGGCCGCCGAGGACAAGGTCTTCGTGCGCGAGGGTGACCGCTGCTGGTTTGTTGAGGTGAAGCAAATCCGCCTGCTGGAGAGCGAGGGCAACTACACCCGCGTCCACTTCGACGACGCGCAGCCGCAGCTCTTCCGCTCGCTCAACGCGATGGAGGAACGGCTTGACCCGAAGTTCTTCTTTCGCGCCAACCGCCGCCAGATCATCAATTTTGCGTGGATCGACAAAATCGAACCCTGGTTCAGCGGCGGCCTCCTCGTGCAGCTCAAGGGCGGCGCCAAGGTCGAACTTAGCCGCCGTCAGGCGCAGGAGTTTCGCGAAAAAATGAGCCTGTGAAAATGGGTGACCAACAGCATACCCCCGGTGCTCCCGGTCCCGGCGTTGCGATTGCGCTGGGCCTCGCGATCGGCGTCGCCTTGGGTGCCGGCATCGGCTGGCCCATGGGGCTGGCCATCGGCATTGGGGTCGGCGCCGCGCTGGCCTTCGCCTGGCGGCTGAAATCCTAACCCGGATGTTTCACGGACATGAAATTTTTGACGAAACAGCATCCGTTTTACCTCCGGCCCAAACGATTTTGTCGCGGTTGACCCGGCCCGGCCGCCCGCAACCACCGTTCGCACCATGACCACGATCACTGTCAAAGGCGACCACGTGACCTTCCAATGGTCCGGCCTGCGCAGCCTGTTGGCTTTTCGCAGCGCCATCACGGTTCCCGCTCCGCCATCGTCGGTGCGCGGCACGATCCGAAAATCCGGGTGCAAGGCTGGCGGGCTCCCGGCACGCACTTGCCCGGGGTTTTCGCCGCCGGCAGCTTTCACCGCCGTGGCGGCACGGTTTTCTGGAACGTCCGCCACCGCCGCAATGCCGTCATCGTGGACCTCCAGGGGGCGGAGTTTTCCGCCCTGGTCATCGAGGTGGCGGATGTGCCCGCCACCCTGACCAAACTCAACCGCATCGCGACGGACAATCTCCATCCCACTGCCCAATGATCGAAGCCCACGCCCTCACCAAAACCTTCAAGGACAAGAAACGCGGCCAGGTGGTCGCGGCCGAAGACCTGACCTTCACCTGCCGACCCGGGCAGATCTACGGGCTGCTCGGGGCCAACGGCGCCGGCAAGACCACCACGCTGCGCATGCTGGCCACGCTGCTCAAACCCACCAGCGGCACCTGCACCGTGGCCGGGCATGATGCCGCGACCGCGCCCGACCGGGTGCGCGCCAATGTCGGTTTTCTCGCGGCTTCCACCGCGCTCTACGGTCGCCTGACGGCCCGTGAGATGGTTGCCTATTTCGGCCGGCTCAACGGCATGGACGAGGCGGCGGTCGCCACCCGCATCCAGGTGCTGGCCGACGAGCTCGACATGCACGAATTTCTCGACCGCCGCTGCGACAAGTTCTCCACCGGCATGAAGCAAAAAACCTCGATCGCGCGCACGCTTGTCCACGATCCGGCGGTGATGATCTTCGACGAGCCCACGCTCGGGCTCGATGTGATGACGGCCCGCGCCATCGTGCGTTTTGTGCGCAACTGCAAAGCGCGGGGGAAGACGGTCATCTACTCGACGCACGTCATGAGCGAGGTCGAGAAGCTGTGCGACGTCATCGGCATCATCCACGCCGGCCGCCTCGTGGCGGAAGGCACGCTCGCGGAACTCCAAGCCCGCTTCGGCGAGACCGACATGGAGGAAATCTTCGTCAAGGCCGTCGGCGGCGAAGCTGCCCTGGCCGCCGCCCTTAACTCCTGAGGAATCTATCATGAACTGGTCCAATATCATCACCATTTTTCTCAAGGAGCTGAAGGATTCGCTCCGCGACCGCCGCACGGTTATCTCCATGATCGTCGTGCCGACGCTCGTTATGCCCGTCATCATGTTTGGCATGATCTTTGTCATGACGAAGATCGTGAAGCAGGCCCGCAGCGAGGCGGTCAGTATCATCGTGCTCGGTGGCGAAGATTCCCCGGGAGTCGTGAAGGCGATCAAGGAGGATCAGCGTTTCCGCATCGTCACTCCCGGGGGCGATTTCAAGCAACTGGTTTCGGACAAGAAAGTCCGGCTGGCAGTGGAAATCCCCGAGGGCTTCGAGGCCGCACTCACTGCCGGCGATGCCAAGACGGTCACGCTCTATCACTACGAGGGCGAGATGAAGTCCGGCATGGGTGTGACCGCCGTCGAGCGTTTCTTCCGTGACCTGCGCGACCGCACGGTTGAGAGCAGACTCAGCGACCGCGGCCTGCCGGCCGACCTGACCAAGCCTTTCGAGGTGAAGCGGCAGAATGTCGCGCCTCCGGAAAAGGTGGGCGGCAACCTCTTTGGCGGCCTCGTGCCCTACATCATCATCATCATCTGCTTCACGGGAGCGATGTATCCGGCCATTGATCTCACCGCCGGCGAAAAAGAGCGGGGCACCATGGAGACGTTGCTTTGCAGCCCGGTGCACCGGGTGAACATTGTGCTGGGCAAGTTCCTGATGGTCGTCACTGCCTCGGTTGCAACCATCGTTCTCACGCTGGTATCGACCGGCGTAAGCCTGTTGGTGGGCGGTTCGTTCTTCACCGGCGGATCACAGAGCGTAGCGGCGGCACAGGCGGCGACCGAGGCGAAGGCCGCGGCGCCGGCCTTCATCCCCATGATCGACCCGATGGGCATCTTCGGAGTGTTTGCGATGATTGCGCCGGTGGCCGTGTTGTTCGCGGCCGTGCTGCTGGCCGTCTCGCTTTTTGCCAAGAGCTACAAGGAGGCGCAGAGCTATGTGTCGCCGCTCATCATCGTCGTGATCATCCCGGCGATGATGGGCCTGCTGCCCGGCATCGACCTCAGCGCGAAGACGGCCCTGGTCCCGCTCCTCAACCTCACGCTCGTGTGCAAGGAAATGCTCTCCGGCATCTGGAACTGGCACTTCATCGCGCTCATCTTCGGCTCCACCTGCGTTTACGCGGCCGTGGCCCTGGCGCTCTGCGTGAAGATGTTCAACCGCGAGGACGTGATTTTCCGGGCGTGATTTTCCGGCGGTTTCACGGCCCGGCGAAGTGCGGCCGGTCCTGAAGGCAGGCGGGTTGTAAATTTTTGCCGAAACCCGGCGCCGGGGTGTAAACCCGGCGTAAATGCCCGGCGCGCCCCTAGTCGGCGGGGCCCGAATGGGCTAGGTTGGGTGCGTTCAACCCACCACATCCATGAATGCTCCCGACATCACCTTCCCGCGGTCCACGCCGGAACTGAAAGTGAAACGCCCCCGGCCTGCCGGGCTGAGCCCGGATACCGAACTGGCCGACCTGCCGCCCAAGGAGCGCAGCAGCCTGGCCGAGGCGCTCGCCGATCTGCAGGCCCGCGAAGAGAATCTGCGCGAATACGAGGGCCACTTGCGGGCATGGCAATCGCAGCTTGATGCCGCGCGCCACGGGACGCTGCCGCGGCACTCCGTGCATCCCTTCGTGCCGCATCCGCACCGTGAGGATGTCGGCCTGCAGGCCGGTTGGGAAAAGGTCCACCGCGCCCGCGAGCTCTTGGAGGCCGAGCAAAAGCATCTCGTCGAAGACCGCCTGCTGCTGCAGGAGCGCGAGGAGGCGCTGAAAAAGCGCGAAGCCGCGCTCGCGCTGCGCGAGCAACGGCTCGCCGCCCGCGAACAGACGCCGACGGCGGCCGTGAAACCAAAGGCGAAGAAAGCCACTTCCACGATGGAGACGCTCACCCGCGCCCCCTTTGCGATGGCGAAATCCGTCTTTGGCGCCAAAGCCTGAGCGCCGGTGATCCGATGTTCGTATTACGAACATCGGGCCGGAGCGCGGTTCGCCGGCGGCTGGCCGGATAAGCATTGTCGGTCAGCGGTCGGCGGGCCACGCTGGGGTTATGTTTCCCCAGCATATCATTGCCAAAAAGCGCGACGGGCAGGCGCTGACGCGTGAGGAGATCGGCGCCTTCGTGCGCGGCGCCACCGACGGCTCCTGGGCCGACTACCAGTTGAGCGCGCTGCTCATGGCGATCTTCCTGCGCGGGATGACGCCGGAGGAAACAGCGCACTACACGGAGGCGATGATGCGCTCGGGCACCGTGGCCGACCTGTCGGCCGTGCCGGGCGTCAAGGTGGACAAACACTCGACCGGCGGGGTGGGCGACAAGCTCTCCATCCCGCTCGCGCCGATGGTCGTGGCCTGCGGCGTGCCGGTGCCGATGATCAGCGGGCGCGGGCTCGGCCACAGCGGTGGCACGCTCGACAAACTGGAATCCATCCCCGGCTTCCGCACGGATTTGTCGCTTGATGCTTATCGCGCACAGGTGGCCAAGATCGGCTGTGCGCTCATCGGGCAGACCAAGGATCTCGCGCCGTCGGACAAGAAGCTTTACGCCCTGCGCGACGTGACGGCCACGGTGGAGTGCATCCCGCTCATCTGCGGCTCCATCCTCTCGAAGAAACTGGCCGAGGGCATTGATGCCCTCGTGCTGGACGTGAAGTTTGGCCGCGGCGCGTTCATGAAGACCAAGGCGGATGCGCGTCAACTGGCGGAAGCACTCGTCCGGGTCGGCAAGGCCGGCGGCAAGAAAGTCCGCGCCTTGTTGACCGCGATGGAGCAACCGCTCGGCCTCACTGTGGGCAATGCGCTCGAAGTGGCGGAGTCCATCGCCTGCCTGCGGGGCGAGGGCCCGGCGGATGTGATGGAGGTGACCTATGCGCTCGGCGCACAGATGCTGATCCTGGGCGGCGTGGCGGCGGATGTGACCGAGGCCGAGGCGAAACTGCAGGCGGTCGTGGCCGATGGGAAAGCTTTGGAAAAATTCCGACAGATTATCGCCGCACAGGGCGGCGATGCGCGGGTGGCCGATGAGCCGGAGCGGTTGCCGCAGGCGCGAATTCAGGTGCCGCTCGCCGCGTCGGCAGACGGCCATGTGGCCGACGTGGATGCGATGGGCGTAGCGCTGGCCGCTTTGCGGCTGGGCGCCGGCCGGGCGCGGGCCGAGGACAAGATTGATCCGGCCGTCGGGGTGAGCGGTCTGGTGAAAATCGGCGAGCGTGTCACCGCCGGCGCGCCGCTGTGTGTAATCCACGCCAACGATGAAGGCGCGGCCACGGAAGCGAAGGCGATGCTGGCGAAGGCGATCACCGTGGGCGAGCGCCCCGGCAGCATGCCGCGGCTGATCGACGAGGTGATCGGGTAGGACGGGTCAGCCCTGCTCCATCGCGGTCAGCTTGGTGGCGGCGGTCTCCCACTCGTTGGTGGCGGCGGTGATTTGGTCCACGATGGTGCTGAGTTCCTTGTTCAGGTGGTGAAACTTGCCCTTGTCGGCGTAGGTGGCGGGATCTTCCAGCGCCGCGGTGATCTCGGCCTGCTTCGCTTCGAGTTCGGAGACTTTCTTCTCCAACTGGCCGACTTCCTCGCGGAATTTGCGGAGCTGGTTCGGCGTGGGCTTTCCTGATTTTGGATTTTCGATTCCCGATTTTTGATTGTCGGTCGCGGCGGCCGGCGCGGCCTGCACAGGCCGGGCGTCGGTGAAGCCGGCGGTGAGCGCGGCGCGGGCGTCGGTGGCCTTGGATTTTTCGAGATAGTAATCGTAGTTGCCGGCATAGGGCGTGAGCCGGCCGCTGTGCACGTGCAGGACGTTGGCGTCGAGCGTGCGGATGAAATGGACGTCGTGGCTGATGAAGATGAGTGTGCCCTCGTAGTTTTTCAGTGCGGCGGTGAGCGCGTCGATGGACTGGATGTCGAGATGGGTGGTGGGCTCGTCCATCAGCAGGAGGTTGGGCTGCTTGACGAGCAGGCGGGCGAGGGCGAGGCGGGATTTTTCGCCGCCGGAGAGGACGCCGATGGGCTTGTGCACATCGTCCTTGCGGAAAAGAAATGCGCCGAGGATGGCGCGGGCCTGCTGCTCGGTGAGCTGGTTCTCGGCCGTGCGCAGCTCCATCACGTTCTCGAAGACGGTCAGGTCGGGCTTGAGGTTGTCGAGACGGTTCTGGGCGAAGTAGCCGGGGATGACGTTGCTGCCGAGCTCGCGTTCGCCGCCCTGGATGGGCACGACATCGGCGAGGATCTTGAGCAGGGTGGATTTGCCGGCGCCGTTGGGGCCGACGAGGACGATCTTCTGGCCGCGCTCGGCGGTGAAGTTGAGGTCGCGATAGACCACGTGGTCGCCGTAGGCTTGGCGCACGCCTTTCAGCTCGACGACCTTGAGGCCGGAGCGCGGCGGCTGGGGGAACTTGAAGTTGATGCGTTTCAGCTCCTCGGCCGGCTCCTCGATGGCGATTTCCTGCAGGCGCTCGATCTGCTTTTCCTTGGACTTGGCGCGGGAGGCCATCGAGGCCTTGGCGCCGAAGCGGTCCACGAATTTCTGGAGGTGGGCGATTTCGCGCTGCTGGTTTTTGAAGGCGGCCTGCTGCTGGGCTTTGCGCGCCTCCTTCTCGGCGATGAAATTGTCGTAGTTGCCGTGGTAGTAGTGCAGCCGGCCGGAGCGCAGCTCGAGCATGCCGGTGCAGAGGGCGTTGAGGAAGGCGCGGTCGTGGGAGATGACGACGAGGCCGCCGGGGTAGCGCGTGAGATAATCCTGGAACCAGAGCAGCGCCTCGAGATCAAGGTGGTTGGTGGGCTCGTCGAGGAGGAGGAGGGCGGGTTCGGCGACGAGCAGGCGGGCGAGATGGGCGCGCATCACCCAGCCGCCGGAGAAGGTGTTGGCGGGTTTCTCGGCGTCGCCTTCCTTGAAGCCGAGGCCGGCGAGGATCTTGCGGGCGCGGGGCTCCAGGGTGTAGTCGATGTCCCAATCGTCCTCGTCGGGCTCCAGTTTTTTGCCGCTGGTGGCGATGTGGAGGATGGATTCATCGCCGGCCGGGGCGCTTTCCTGCGGGAGGAAGCCGAAGTCCGCGCCGCGTTCCCACTCGATGGTGCCGGTGTCGGGCCGCTCCTCGCCGAGGATGAGCCCGAAGAGGGTGGATTTGCCGGCGCCGTTGGGCCCGACGAGTCCGAGCCGGTCGGTGCGCGCGATGAAGAGTGACACCTCGGCGAAGAGTTCGCGGGTGCCGTAGGACTTGGAAACATCGGCGATGGTCAGCATGGGAACCTGCCATCACACCGCCCGGTTTGGGCGGCGTCAATGCCTCAGCGCACGAGCGTCAACGCAATGCAACCCCCGACGGCGATGCAACCGCCCGCGATCGAACGCCGTGAAGGCCGGTCGCCCTCCAGCCAGTAGGTCAGCGGGATGGCGGCGAGCGGTGTGGTGGCGACGATGGGGAGCACGATGCCGGCCGGTGCGTGCACGAGCGCCCATTGGTAGCAGCTCACGCCGAGGACCGGCCCGGCGAAGCCGTTGGCGACATACCATTTCCAGCCGCGCGGCTCGGGGTGGAAGGCCGGCGGCGTGGGGCGGCGCAACAGGGCAAACACGAGGTAAAACACCGCCACCACGACGAGTCCGCCGATGATGCGGTGGTAGGCGGCGGTGATGCCGTTGATGGCCGGCTCGCCGGCCGCGAGCGCAACGAAATTGCCCTGCCGGCTGATGACCGCACCGATGCCCTGGCCCAGCGCGCCGATGAAGCCGAACAGGAATCCGATCGGCCGCACCGGCACGCGCGGTGGGCTGGACTTGCTCGGCATCAGGGCGAGTGCGACCCCGCCCAAGACAACGGTGCCCCAAAAGATCTGGGTGCCGGTGAGCGCCGTGCCGAGCCACCACCATTCGAAAAGCGCCGCGATCGGCGCGGCGAGGCACTGGGTCATCAGCACGCTCAGGCGCGAACCGATGAGCGGCAGCGCGGCGAAGACCCCCAGATCGCCAAGCCCCATGCCGATGGCCCCGCTGGCGAGCAGCCACGGCGTGCTCGCGCTGCTGAACCCGTTGCCCACCGTGTGCGCAAACAGCCCGAGCGCGGCGGCGGCCACGAGGAGCCGCCCGAGGTTTGCCGTGCGGGGGCCGCAGGCGCGCACGCTCCGGTTGGCAAACACGATCGAGACCGCGTAGAAAAAGGTGGCAAGAAAGGCGGCGAGCATGGCGGAGGTGGGGACAAGAAGCGGGGGACTGCCGGTGAGGCGACGTTTTTTGTGGCACACCCTGTCGTCCGCGCTCTACTTCCTTCCCATCCATGAAAGCCAAAAAAGCGAAGGTTAAGCCCGAAGCCGTGAATGCCAGTCTCGCCGCGAAAAAGGGCCCGGTGTCGAAGTTCATCGCGCACCACTACCGCCATTTCAACGCCGCCGCGCTGATCGACACCGCCAAAGGCTACGAGGATCACCTCAAGGCCGGCGGCAAGATGCTCGTGACCCTCGCCGGCGCCATGTCCACGGCCGAGCTCGGCATCTCGCTCGCCGAGATGATCCGCAAGGACAAGGTGCACGCCATCGTCTGCACCGGCGCGAACCTCGAGGAGGACATCTTCAACCTCGTGGCGCACGACTACTACGAGCGCGTGCCGCACTACCGGCACCTTACGGCGCAGGACGAGCAGAAGCTCCTCGACCGCCACATGAACCGCGTGACCGACACCTGCATCCCCGAGGGCGAGGCCATGCGCCGCATCGAGGCGGCCGTCGCCGAGGAGTGGGTGGCCGCCGACCAGTCCGGCCAGCGCTTCTTCCCGCACGAGTTCATGTATAAGATTCTCCGCTCGGGGAAACTGAAGAAATATTACCAGATCGACCCGAAGAACTCCTGGATGCTGGCGGCGAGCGAGAAGAACCTCCCGATCATCGTCCCCGGCTGGGAAGACGCCACGCTGGGCAACATGTATGCCGGCCGCGTCGTGACGGGCGAAATCAAGAACGTCCACACCGTGCGCACCGGCATCGAATACATGGCGTGGCTGGCGGATTACTACACGAAGACGGCCAAGACCCTGCGCAACGGCGAGGGCTCGATCGGCTTCTTCCAGATCGGCGGCGGCATTGCCGGCGATTTCCCGATCTGCGTCGTGCCGATGCTGCACCAGGACCTCGGCCGCACCAATGTGCCGCTCTGGGGCTACTTCGCGCAGATCAGCGATTCCACCACGAGCTACGGCAGCTACTCCGGCGCCGTGCCCAACGAGAAGATCACCTGGGGCAAGCTCGGGCAGAAGACGCCGAAGTTTATCGTCGAGTCCGACGCCACCATCGTGGCCCCGCTGATCTTCAGCTGGGTCCTCGGCAAGTAAACCCGGCGCCGCGCCGCGCTGGCAGCAGGAGCCCGCCCGTCGGGCTCCTTTTGCTTTTGGCCCGGTTTGTCCCAGCCTTTGCCGCATGTCCAACGCCCTCGCCGCCGAAAAATCGCCCTACCTCCGCCAGCACGCGGACAATCCCGTGGACTGGCTGCCGTGGGGCGAAGCGGCGTTTGCCCGCGCGCGGACGGAGCAGAAACCGATCTTTCTCAGCATCGGCTACTCCACCTGCCACTGGTGCCATGTGATGGCGCATGAGTCGTTTGAGGACGCGGACATCGCCGCGCTCCTCAACGCTCACTTCGTGAGCATCAAGGTGGACCGTGAGGAACGGCCCGATGTGGACCGCGTTTACATGAGCTACGTGCAGGCCATGACGGGGCACGGCGGCTGGCCGCTGAGCGCCTGGCTGACGCCCGACCTCAAGCCGTTCTTCGGCGGCACCTATTTCCCACCGGAGGACCGGCATGGCCGGCCGGGATTCCCCTCCTTGCTGCGCGCCATTGCCAAGGGTTGGGAGACGGAGCGGGAAAAGCTCGTCGCCGAAGGCGAGCGGGCGCTGGGCGCCCTGCGCGACTACCATGGGAAACCCCGCGCGCAGGATGCCGGCGATCCGGACCTCGTGGTGAGCGGCGGCGAGGCTTTCGAGCGTTGCTTCCAATATTTTAACGAGGCCTTTGATGCGACGCACGGCGGTTTTGGCGGCGCGCCGAAATTCCCGCGCGCCGCCGGTCTCAACTTTCTGTTTCGGGCCGCCGCGGTGCAGGGGCCAGCAAGCGAAGCCGGCGCGGAGGCGGTGCGCATGGCCGCGGCCACGCTGCGGGCAATGGCGCAGGGCGGCATCCACGACCACGTGGGCGGCGGGTTTCACCGCTACGCGGTGGATGAGCAATGGTTCGTGCCGCACTTCGAGAAGATGCTCTACGATCAGGCGCAGATCGCGGTGAATTTCCTGGAGGCGCAGCAGGCGACGGGCATCCCTACCTACGGCTGGCTGGCCCGCGACATCCTCGACTACGTGGCGCGCGATCTCACGCATCCGGCCGGCGGTTTCTACACGGCGGAGGATGCGGACAGCCTGGTGGGTGGCACGGGCGTCCCGCCCGTGGGCGATTCGGATCATGGGCGTCCCGCCCGTGCCACGACGGGGGCTCACGCGGAGGGTGCGTTTTATGTGTGGACGCAGGAAGAGCTGGCCGACGCGCTGGGCGCGGATGCGGCGCTGCTCGCGGCCCACTTTGGCGTGCAGACGGGCGGGAACGTCACGGGCGCGCAGGATCCGCACGGGGATTTTCGCGGCAAAAATATCCTCGCGGCCCGCGGGCCATTGGCGGCGACGGCGGCGAAGGCGGGGCTCGCGCCCGAGGTGGCGGAGGCGAAGCTGCAGGCCGCGCTGGTGCGACTGCGGACGGTGCGGAGCCGGCGGCCGCGGCCGCAGTTGGACAACAAGATCCTGGCCGCGAACAACGGGCTCATGATCTCGGCCTGCGCCAAGGCGCACCAGGTGCTCGAAAACCCGACGAGCCCGGCGGTCGCGCCCTACCTGCAAACGGCGGTGCGGGCGGCGGAGTTCTTGCAGCGCGAGCTTTATGATGAAACACGCGGCGTGTTGGGCCGCGCGTGGCTCGACGGTCGCGGCGCGACGGAGGGTTTTGCCGAGGACTACGCCTGCGTCGTGCAGGGTTTGCTCGATCTTTACGAGGCGGGTTTCGACATTCGCTGGCTGCAGTGGGCGGAGCGGCTGCAGGCGACGATGGACCGCGAGTTTTGGGACGAGGCGCAGGGCGGCTACTTCAACTCCCGGGCGGGCGACGATTCGCTCGTGCTCCGGCTCAAGGAAGATTACGACGGCGCGGAGCCGGCCCCGAGTTCGCTCGCCGCGCTCAATCTGTTGCGGCTCGACGCCCTGCTCGGTGCGGCCGGTTGCGGCTACCGCGAGCGCGCTTTGCGCACGATCGAGGCCTTCCGCCCGCAATGGAGCCGCACGCCGCAGGCGCTGCCGCAGATGTTGTGCGCCATCGAGCTGGCGCTGGAGCCGCCACGGCATGCGGTGATCGCGGGCGACCCGGCCGGCGCGGATTTCCGGGCGCTTACGGCGGTGTTGCACGAGCGGATCGGCCCGCGACGCGCGCTGCTTGCCGCGGATGGCGGCGCGGGCCAAGCTTGGCTCGCGCCGAGGCTGCCTTGGGTTGCGGACATGCGGCCCGTGGACGGCCGGGCGACGGTTTACCTGTGCGAGCACCACACCTGCGCCGCGCCGGTGAACTCGCCGGAGGCTTTGCGGGGATTGCTCAATCCGAATAGGTAGTTTCCGGCATTTCAGGAGCACGGTCCGGCCTATCCAACACGGTTGTGAGAATACTCGCGGTTGAAGACGACAAGGTGGCGTTGGCGATTATCCGGCAGGCCCTGAACCGCTCGGGCCGCGAGGTGGTCGAAGCGGCGGACGGGAAAGAAGCTTGGAAAATCCTGCAGCGGGAGCCGGTGCGCGTGATCGTGAGCGACTGGGAAATGCCCGAGGCGGACGGTTTGGAGCTGTGCCGGCGCATCCGCAAACGCGTGAAAAGCGAGTATGTGTATTTCATTCTCCTGACCGCCCGCGATGCGAGCGAAGCCAACCAGCAATCGGCGATGGAGGCAGGCGTGGATGATTTTCTTAGCAAGCCGCTTGACGTAAATGAGTTGAGGATGCGGTTGCGCGTGGCCGAGCGGATTCTGCGCTACACCACCCAAGTGCGCCAGTTGGAGGAGCTGGAGGAGCTTCTCTCGATTTGCTCCTATTGTAAAAAAATCCGCGACGACCAAAACTACTGGCAGCAGATGGAGGGCTATATTAACGAGCGGACTGGCAGCGAGTTCAGTCACTCCGTGTGCCCCGATTGCTACCAGCGCGTGCTCGTGCCCGAGCTGGAGCAGATCAAAAAGCAGAAGACTTAAGCTGTTTTTGATGTGCCGGGGCTTGAGTCTTTGAGATTTAGTCTCACTGTGCCGGCATGGTTCGCCGTCTATCGCTTCATTTACTGTCGCTCTGTCTGCTGATCGCCCTCGCCGGGGCATCGGCCCGCGCTGCCGAGCCGCTCTCGCTGGCCAAGGTGGTAATCGCACTGAAGCCCGACAAGAACCCCGACCTCATGCAGCAGGAGAAGAAGGCCTTGGAGGCTTTCCTCAGCGCCCAACTCGGCCGCCCGGTCGAGACCATTGTGCCGCTGTCCTCGGCCGTGATTTTTGAAGGTCTGGCCAACGGCACGATCGATCTCGGCTACCTCAGCGCCACCGACATGCTCAATGTGCGCGACAAGAACGTGGCCTCCATCCTCCTCGCCGGGGAATTTCCCGACGGCAAGACCTCCTACGAAAGCTACTGGGTGGTGAAAAAGGAAGCGCCTTACCAATCCATCGCCGACCTGCGCGGCCGGCCGGTGGCATTTGCCAGCAAGACCAGCACCTCGGGTTTTGTGCTGCCCTTGCTCGATCTGTCGCGGCGCGGCCTGCTCGGTGCCAACGCGGACCCCGAAGGTTTCTTCGGCCGCGGCAATGTCTTTTATGGGGTCGGCTACGTGTCGGCCATTGAGCGTGTGCTCGCGGGCGAGGCCGAGGCCGCCGCGGTCAGCTATTACGTGCTGGATCTCGACAAGCATCTCTCCGAGGCGCAGCGCGCGCAGTTGCGCCGCCTGCAAGCGCAGGGGCCGGTGCCGAGCCACGTGATCGCCGTGCGTGCCAGCATCGCGCCCGGCGATGTGGAGCGGTTGCGGGCCGCGCTTCTCGCGCTCAACGCACCCGGCGCCACGGAACTGCGCGACAAGCTTTTCACCACCAAGCTCGCCCCGGTGGACGCCGAGGCGCACCTCGCGCCGCTGGCCGAGGGACTCGCTCTCGCGCGCCGGGCTCTCCGCCAATAATGGTCGCCGCCACGGGCAAAGATTCACCGACCTGTCATGTCGCCATCCGCGGGCTCGGACTGCGGCGGGGCGACCACTGGCTTTTTCGCGGGCTCGACCTGGTGGTGCCGCGCGGCCGGTTCATCGCGGTAGTCGGCCCCTCGGGCGTGGGCAAGTCCTCCTTTCTGAGCTGCCTCGCGGGGTTGGTGACGCCGACGGAAGGCGACATCGAGTATTGCTGCCTGCAACGGGGGCTCCACACGCCGGCGAATTTCCAGGGTCACACCGGCGTGGTTTTTCAGCACAACCTGCTCGTGCCAAACAGCACCGTGCTGAACAACGTGCTCTGCGGCCGGCTCGGGCGGTATCCGTGGTGGCGCACGCTGCTGGGTTTTCCCCGTGCGGACCGCGAGGCGGCGTTTCGCATCATCAACGATCTCGGCCTCGCGCCGCTGACGCACCGCTGGGTGTGCGAGACCTCCGGCGGCGAGCAGCAGCGGGCGGCCTTTGCCCGCGCGCTCTTTCAGGAGCCGGAGCTTTACCTCGCGGACGAGCCGGTCTCGAATCTTGACGTCTATCTCACCGGCCGCGTGCTGGGCATCCTGCGGCAGGAATCGCTGGCGCACGGCCGCACGGTGTTCTGCGTGCTGCACAATCCCGAGCTCGTCGAACGCTTCGCGGACCTCGTGCTGAGTTTCGATCCCGCCGACCCCGCCGGCTGGAAGATCCGCGAGGTGCACCGGTGAGCCCGGAGCCGGCCAACTCTCCGCCCGTCGTGGTGCTGCCCGAGCTCAAGTGGCACGAGCGCCTCAATGTCTTCACCGTCACGCTGCTGGCATTCCTGCTCGCGGTGCTGGCCTCGCTGCCGGCGCTGCGCGGCTCGGGGCGCCAGCTCGACTACTGGGCGAATATCCGGCGCTTTCTCGGTTATTTTTTTCCGCCCGATTTTTCCGTCTGGCAGGAAACGCTGCGGGCCTTGGGCGAGACCTTCCAGATCGCGGTGATGGCCACGCTGTTTGCGACACTGCTCTCTTTTCCGCTCGCGGCGCTCGGCGCCCGCACCATCGCGCCGCGCTGGCTGGTGCTGCCGGCCCGCCTGTTGATGAACGGCGCGCGCACCATCCCGAGCCTCGTGTGGGCGCTCATCGGCGTGGCGATTGTCGGCGCCAATCCGCTCGCGGGGGTGATCGGGCTCACGTTCTACTCGCTCGGCTACCTCGGGAAGTTTTTCAGCGATGCGTTTGAGTCGGTGGATGCCGAGGTCGCGCGCGGCCTGCGGGCCATCGGTGCGGACCGCGTGCAGGCGTTTCAGCACGGCCTTTGGCCGCACGCCAAGCCGCTCGTGGTCAGCCATGTGCTCTGGATGCTCGAATACAACCTGCGTGCCGCGTCCATCATCGGCTACGTCGGCGCCGGCGGCCTCGGCATGCAGCTCGCGAGCTACTATGAATACTACGCGTGGGAAAAAGTGGCGACGGTCCTGATCTTCATCCTCGCGCTGGTCACGTTGCTCGACCTCCTCGGCGAGTGGGTGCGCGGGCGCATCACCAAGAAGCTCGGCGGCGGCCGGCTGGGCGGACGATAAAATTTCCCATGGAAGACCCGGTGCTCCGAATGCAGGAAAAGATCGCCTACCTCGAGCGGCATGTCGTCGAGCAGGACCGGGCGATGCTGGAAATGAGCGAGCAGTTGGCCCGGCTGCGGACCGCGTTGCTGGCCCTGCGCGAACGGCTGCCGGAGGCCGGCGCCAGCGGCGGTGAGCCGGCTTCGCCCGCGGACGAACGCCCGCCGCATTATTGAGCCGCCGGCGGCTCAGGCCAGGTTTCCTGGCATTTGGAGCGGTGCAGGTAAAACCTTCGCCGGCAGAGTCCGCTCTCCGCGCGGACCGCCACGGATGCCAAGCTCCACCGGCATCAGACCGGCCGCTGGAGCGAGCCGGGATTTTCACCGGCAAGAAAGGAGAGTTGCGCGACTTCCAGGCCGAGTTCGAGGCACTCGAAATAATTGCGCACGCACTGGCCGAGCCGATCGTGCCCGAGACCGTCGCTTGCGATGCTTTGCACCAACCGCCGGCCGATCAGGGCGGCTTGCTCCCGGACACGGAGCGCGCGGGGGCCCGGCGGGTTTTCCTCGGCATCAAAATAAGGCGCGAGGAGGCTTTCCATCTCGAGCGCGGCGGCGAAGGCCGGGGCGTCATCATGGCCGGCATTGCGCAATACCACCACGATGCGGCGGGCGATGCGCCCCGCGTGTGGCAGGTTGAGCGGCAGTTGAAAGTGCGGCGGAGGCGGATTCACGCGATGGCTGCCGGTGACGAAACCCGCCGGCGCGCCAAGTGCAAGCCGTCCGGCATCCGGCTACAGTTGCTCGCGCTGCTTGGTGTCTATGTCGTCGCGGGAGCGTGGGGGCCGCTCAGCGCGCGGTTCGGTGCTGGCGGGTCGTTTGTTCCAGGGTTCGCTGCGGCGGTAGGAGTGGTTTTCCTGGGTGGACACGCGCGCGTGCCGGGAGTCCGGGCGAACGGTGTGCTCCCGGCGGGATTCCGTCCGCTCGCGCCGTTGCCAGTGGTTGGTCTCGCCGCCGGCCGGTTGGGTGGCCGGGGCGAGGGCTTGGTCGCGCCGATGGGGGCGCGCGTCCCTGCGCTCTTCGTTGTGCCCGGGCGGCCGATCGGCCCGCCGCCAATCCGTTCGCTCCAGCGTGCGGCGGTTTTCCTGACGGTAAACGGGGCGCGGCGGCGGGGGCGCGACTCGGACCGAAACAGGCCGGTGGTAGGCTCCATGGGACCAGCGGGACCACGTCCAACCGACGGAATGATAATGGCGCACGCGCCAGTCGGGATAGTGATACCACCCGGCCGGACGATGGACAACGATCACGGAGCGGTGGAGCCAGTCGCAGTCATACGCAAGCCAACTGCCGATGCCGTAGCCGAGACCGAAACTGATGAATGGGCCGGCCCCGTGATGGTAAGTGCGCATGCGGGTTACGTGCAGGACTTCTGGGTAGTAGCGCGGCACATGGATGACCGTGGGACGGGCGGGCACGATGCGGATGAGGCCGTCCTCCACGATCACGGTGTGCTGGGCCGTATCGGTCAGAAGACCGTGCTTCAACGCCCGGTCGCGCAGGGTTTGGATTGTGTCCATCACGGCGTCGGGCTGCGCGAGAAAGAGTTCACCCAAGTCTTGGGTCCAGGCGAGATTCTCGTCGAGGTAGGCGAGCAACTCGGGGTAGCGGGTGAGGGCCTTGACGCTGTCCTGCCACGGGAGCGTGGCGGTGGCGTCGGCGTGGCCGCCGCGCTCAAGAAAACGTGCGGCGAGCACGATGTCGGAAGGCCGGGTGGCGGCCGGGAGGATAAGGGCGACCAAGGCGTCGGGGTAGAGCGCGATGGGGCTCACGAGTTCCTTCCTCTGCTCGGCGCTCAGTTCAGCCGCAGCCTGGGCCCGGCCGGGAGTGACCGCGAAGGCGAGCAGGGCGGCGGTGCAAAGGGCGGCGATAGGGCTGGTTTTCATGGGGCGGGGATGGCGGTCGGTTTAACCATCTGACGCACCCGTGGGCGCGTTTATTCAGTTACCCTAGGAAACGCCTGAGCCGGTCGGGTTCCCTTCGAACCGAGGATACTCGCTCGCCTCAACTGCCGCCGGATGCCCCGCCGATCTTTTCGTCCACGATGACGGTGGTCACGAGGTCGCAACCGACGTTCACCGTGGTGCGGGCCATGTCGAGGATGCGGTCGGCGCCGAGGATGATGCCAATGCCTTCGGGCGGCACGCCAAAGGTGGCCAGCAGGCCGGCGATGAGCGGCAGCGAGCCACCTGGGATAGCGGCCACCGCCACGGCGCTCAGGACCGCGAGGATCAGGAGGGTGAATTGCTGGCCCATCCCGAGATCCACGCCGAAGACCTGCGCGACAAACAACACCACGCAGCCTTCATAGAGGGCGGTGCCGCTCATGTTCATGGTGGCGCCGAGCGGGATGACGAAGCCCGAGGTGCTCGGCGAGACTTTGAGCGTGTCGCGCGCACAGGCGATGGAGGCCGGCATGGTCGCGCTGCTCGAGCTGGTTGAGAACGCGGTGATGATCACGGGCCGGATGTCGCGGAAGAACTGCGCCGGTGAACGGCGGGTGAAGAGTTTCAGCCACACGCTCATCACGCCGAAGAGATGCAGCGCCATCACGGCCAGGCAGCCGAGCACGAAGACGCCGAGGGCGAGAATGATCTCGACGCCGGTCTTCACCACGACGCTGTAGATCATCGCCGGCACCGCGTAGGGCGCCAGCCGCAGCGCGAAGTGCACGATGCCGGTCATCAGCTCGCTCACGGTGTCGAGCGTCTCCTGCAGGCGTTGGCGGCGCTCGGCCGCCAGTTGGGTGCCGACCGCGCCGACCAGCAGGGCAAAGAGGATCAGCGGCAGCACCTCGCCGAGGGTGGCGCGGCTGGTGCCGGTTACGGCGCCGAAAAGATTTCGCGGCATGAACATGTCCACCAGCGAGGCGAGGGTGATGCCCTGTTGGGCCGCGCTGGTGGCCACGTGGCGCTGGGCCGCGCCGCCAAACTCGGCCATCAACTGGTCCTTGGTCTCCACGCCCAACTGGCTGCCGGGATTGAGCAGCGTCATCATCATGAGGCCCAGCGCGACCGCGATGGCCATGTTGGCGAAGAAGAGTGAGAAAGTGCGCGCCGAGAGCGGCCCCAGCCGCTCGATCTTGCCCAGTTGCAACACGCCGCTCGCGAGCGAGGCGAAGACCAGCGGGATAACGACAAAGAACAGCATCCGCAGGAATACCTGCCCGAAGGGGTCGAAGACGTGCGTGGACACCTTCTGCATGAAGTCGAGCGCACCGGGAAAGATGCGGCCGAGGCCGAGGGTGAGCACGCCCGCGACCGCGCCGATGAGCAGGCCGAGCAGGATGCGGTTGGCGAGTTTGGGATCGGGACTGGCCATATGCGCGCGAGCCTAGGTGCGGATGGCGGAGCCTGTCGAACGGTAAGTTCCCGTTGCCATCGCCGGCCGCGCGGAAAACATGCGCCTCATGTCCGCTCCGCCCGCCTTTGCCGCCGTCCTGCTTGCCGCCGGCCTTTCCGTGCGCATGGGCAGGGACAAGGCCTTGCTGCCGGCGGCGGGAGGCCTGCTTTGGCAACGGCAGGTGGAGGTGCTGCGCACGGCCGGGGCGCGGGAGATTTGTTTTTCCGTGCGGCCGGAGCAGACGTGGGTGCCGGTCGGTGCGACGGTCGTGCGCGACACGGCGCCGGGTGCGGGGCCGCTCGTCGGTATCGTGTCGGCGCTGGCGGTCTGCCGGGAACCGCACCTTGCCGTGCTGGCCGTGGATTTGCCGCGGATGGAGCCGGCGTGGTTCAAGCAGTTGTTGGCCTGTTGCGCTCCGGGCATCGGCGCCGTGGGCCGGCGCAATGGATTCTACGAGCCGCTTGCGGCGATTTACCCCCGGGAGCTGTTGCCGGCGGCGGAGGCGGCATTGGCGCGCGGGGAGTATTCACTGCAGCGCCTGATTGCGGCGGCGGGCGAGCGGATGATTCCCGTGGAAATATCTGATGCCGAAGCAGTGCGGTTCGAGAACTGGAACGAGCCAAGCGAAGCCGGATTCTGAGGCCGACCGGCCGCAAACTTGCCGGTCTCATCACGCCATTTTTTCAGCGCTCAAGCGTAGCGGTCTTCGGTCCAGGGGTCGCCGCCGTTGGCGTAGCCGCGGACTTCCCAGAAGCCGAGTTTGTCCTCGGTGAGGAAGGTGATGCCTTTCACGAACTTTGCCCCTTTCCACGCATAGAGCTTGGGGATGATGATGCGGGCCGGTCCGCCGTGCTCGCGGGTGACGGGTGCGCCGTCAAAGGAGGTCGCGAGGAGCACATCGTCATCGAGGCATTTTTCCAGCGGCACGTTGGTGGAGTAGCCGTCGTAACCGGTGAAATAAACGAACTGCGCTTCGGCCCGCGGCTGCACGAGTTCGTAGAGCGTGGTGAAGGCAACGCCGCCCCAGCGGCAATCGAACTTGCTCCATGTCGTCACGCAGTGGAAGTCGCTCACATCCTCCACCTGGGGCAGGGCGTTGAGCTGCGCCCACGAGAGCACGGCGGGTTTTTCCACCTCGCCGTCGAGCGTGAGCGTCCATTCCGCGAGCGGGATCTCGGGCTGCACGCCGAGGTCGAGCACGGGAAAGCCCGTGGTGAGCTTTTGGCCGGGCGGGAGCCGGTCGGTGGAGCGGACGGCGTGTGCCGTCACCCCGCGGGCTTTCTGCTTCTCGGCCCACTTTTGCTTCGCCTCAATGTAGCGCGCTTTTGACATGACCGCTAGCTTAGCGGCGGCAGTTCCGGGCGCAAGCGCGCCGGCCGGAGCCGTTGGGCGGACAAGCCGGCCCGGCCACGGGCCGCTCGGAGAGCGGACCCTACCGGCGCTACCACGCCACAGTGCGTCACCACACAACTATAACAACCGCGCTAGTTCTCATCCAGCGCTTCCTGCACGTCGGCCCAGTGACGCAGATAGAAGCGGAGCATCAGCCCTTGGTAAACGACGGTGAGCAGGCCCACGATCACGTAGGTGAGGTAGTAGCTCCATTTGACGATGAGATCCATTTCCTCCGGGTGCAGGCCGGCGTCGAGGTAGTGCTGGCGCATGCCGTCCGTGAGCACGAGATTGATGAGGGCGGGGTCGTAGCTCACCAGCCGCAGGGCCACGTAGCCGAGGATGGCGGCGAGCAGGTAGAGCTGGCTGCCGACCAGCCAGCGCAGGCCGCGCGGGTTGCCGCGACCCAGCAGGCTCGCGCCGTGCAGTTCCACCGCACCGGCTCCCGCCACGATCAGTCCGATGAGCGCGCCGCCGCCCTCGCCCATGGCCGCGTGGCCGATGGCAAAAGCGCCGGCGATCGCGAGGACGCCGGTGCCATCGAGCCGGGCCAGCCGGAGCAGGCGGGCAAGGGTGGCGGCGGGCAGGACAGGCGGTTGCATCGCAGGGTTGTCATTCCGGGACGGACCCGGAATCTCAAGCCTCTTTCCGTGAGCGCCACTCCGCGACAACCCTTTCGTTTCCGTCTCGAGTTTCCGCCCGAGCTGCCCATCAGCGCGCGGGCGGAGGTGCTGGTCGCGACCATCCAGCAGCATCCGGTGGTCATCCTGGCGGGCGAAACCGGCTCGGGCAAAACCACGCAGATTCCCAAGATGTGCCTTGCGGCCGGCCGCGGCACGACGGGCCGCATCGCCTGCACGCAACCGCGGCGCGTGGCGGCGTTGTCGGTCTCGCGGCGCGTGGCCGAGGAGCTCGGGGTGGGATGGGGCCGCGAGGTCGGCTGCAAGATCCGCTTCGACGACCGCACGACGCCGGCGACGGTGATCAAGTTTCTCACCGACGGCATGCTGCTGGCCGAGGTCCAGGGCGACCCGCTGCTGCGCGAATACGACACCATTATCATCGACGAGGCGCACGAGCGTTCGCTCAACATCGATTTTTTGCTCGGACACCTCCGCACGCTGCGGTTCAAGCGGCCGGAGCTGAAGATCATCATCACCTCGGCGACCATTGACACGGAGATGTTCAGCCGGGCCTTCGATGATGCACCGGTCATGCAGGTCTCGGGCCGCACCTATCCGGTCGAGGTGATCTATGCGCCCTTGGACGAGCTGGGCCGGGACTACGCCGACAACGACGAAAATGAGGATCGGGCCGACCAGTCCGCCGTAGCCTCGGCGAAAGCGGAGGCGCTGCACTACATCGACGGTGCGGTCGAGGCGGTGGAGCGGATCGTGCGCGACAGCAACGCCGGCGACATTCTCGTCTTCATGCCGAGCGAGCGCGACATCCGCGAGACCTGCGACCTGCTGGAAGGCCGGATGCGCAACCGGAACCACGCCTTTGAGCTGGTGCCCCTATTCGGCCGGCTGACCAATGCCGAGCAGCAGCGCGTGTTTGCGCCGACGCAGGCCCGGAAGATCATCGTCGCCACCAACATCGCGGAGACCTCGCTCACGATCCCCGGCATCCGCTTCGTGGTGGACACCGGCCTCGCGCGCATCAGCCGCTATGCGCCCCAAGCCCGCACCCGCCGCCTGCCGATCGAGCCGGTCGCGCAGTCGAGCGCCGACCAGCGCAAAGGCCGCGGCGGCCGGGTGGCGGACGGCGTGTGCATCCGGCTTTACGCGGAGAAGGATTTTCTGGAAAGGCCGCGTTTCACGCAGCCGGAGATCCAGCGCGCCAACCTCGCCGATGTCATCCTGCGCCTGAAGGCCTTCGGCCTGGGCGACATCGAGCGGTTCCCTTTCATCAACATGCCGGCCGCAAAATCCATCCGCGCCGGTTATGCGCTGCTGGAGGAGCTGGGCGCACTGGAGGAGGAGGGCGGCGCGGGCGCACCCGCCCTGCGCGAACTCACCGACATCGGGCGCGAACTGGCCCGGCTGCCGGTGGATCCCACCGTGGGCCGGATGATCCTGCAGGCGCGCACCGAGAAGGCGCTGCGCGAGGTGCTCGTCATCGCGGCGGGGCTCAGCATCCAGGACCCGCGTGAGCGGCCGTTGGACAAACAGGCCGCGGCCGATGCCGCCCACCGGCGCTTCGCGCACCCGGACTCCGATTTTCTCACGCTATTGAACGTGTGGGAGGCTTACCACGACGAGTTCGAGAACCTGTCGCAGGCGAAGCTCCGCCGGTTTTGTCGCGAGCATTTTCTCAGCTACACGCGAATGCGGGAGTGGCGCGATATCCACGCGCAGCTCGCGGAGGTGGTGCAGGCGCGCGGGGAGAAAAAGTTGCCGTCGGCCTTTCACGGACTCAAGGAAACCGACGCAAAGGCCACGGCATTTGGCACGCCGCCCTATCGGGCGATCCACCGCGCGATCCTCGCCGGCTTGCTCGGCAACATCGCGCAGCTCGACGAGGAAAATGGCGGCTACAAGGCGACCCACGACCGCAAGGTAAACCTGTTCCCCGGCTCAGTGCTGTTTGAGAAACGGGAGGGTGGGAGACGGCCCTCCTCCGCCAGGGCTACGGAGGGCACTTTGCCGGGCGGCAAGCGCCCGGCAAAGTGGATCATGACGGCGGAGATCATGGAGACCACCCGGCTCTACGCGCGCACCTGCGCCCGGCTCGACCCGGCCTGGGCGCTTGAGCTCGGCTCGCATCTGATCAAGGCCGCTCACAGCGAGCCGTTTTGGGATGCGGAGAAAGGCCGCGTGCTCGTGAAGCGCCGCAGCCGGCTCTACGGGCTGGAGCTGGAGATGCGCGCGGTGGGTTACGGTCGCGTCAATCCCGCCGGGGCGACGGAGATATTCATCCGCGAGGGGCTGGTGAACGACACGATCACCTGGCCGTTTGATTTTCTGGCCCACAACCGCCGTGTGCGGGCGGAGGTGGAGAGCCTGCTCACGCGCAGCCGCGACCGCGGTTACCTCAATCTCGATGAAGCGGTCTATCGGTTCTACGCCGCCCGGCTGGAAAAAATATCCGCCGTCGCCGAACTGGTGGATCTCGTGCGCGCGCGAAAGCCGGCGGAGCCGCACTTTCTGGAGATGACCGCGGCGGACTTGCAGGGCGACGAGGCACCCGTGCCGGATGCGGCGGCTTTTCCGGCAAGCCTGCCGCTCGACAACCGCGCCCTGCCGCTCAACTACACCTACAGACCCGGCGGCAGCGAGGACGGGGTGACGCTGGAGGTGAACGTGCGCGGGGCGGAGGCGCTCACGCCCGCGGCGCTCGACTGGGCGGTGCCCGGCCACCTTGAGGCGAAGGTGGAGCATTATCTGCGCGCCTTGCCGAAGGAATTGCGGCGGGCCTTCGTGCCGCTGGCCGGCACCGCGCAGCGCATCGCCGTGCAGCTGGCCGCCCGCGACCGGCTGACCGCCCGCCGCGAGACCCTGCCGGAAGCGCTGGCGGCGCAGTTGCGCGAAGCCCACCGGGTGGCGGTTGATCCTGCGCTCTGGGCGGACAAGCCGTTGCCGGATTTTTTGCGCGTGCGGGTGCGCGTGCTTGACGACGCGGGACGCGAGCTGGCGGCCAGCCGTGAGCTGGGCGAGATCCACGCCGTGCTCGCCCGCCACCGGCAGGCGGCGAGCGCGACCGTGGCCCGAGAAGAACCCGCGGCGTGGCGCCGGGCGCGGGCGCAGTGGGAAAAAGCGGAGCAGACCGACTGGACCTTTGGCGAGGTGCCGGCGCAGGTGCAGGTGGCGGAGCAGGCGGGTGTCCCCGTGCTGGCTTATCCCGGCCTCGTGGCGGAAGCGCGCGGGGTGAGTCTGCGGCTATTCAAGACCGCGGCGGAGGCGCAGGCCGTCACGCCCGGCGGGATCGCGGCGTTGTTGGAGCAACAATTGCGCTACGACCTCGGCTGGCTCGAACGCGACCTCAAGGCGCTGCGCGAACTGGGGCCGCTCGTGGCGACACTCGCTCCGATCCGGGAATTGCAGACGCAGGCGTTGCAAGCCATCCGGGCCTGGGCCTGTGATCCGGTCCGCGTGCGCGGGTTCACCGCAGGCACCTTTGCCGCGGCCCGCGACGACGCGAAGGCCGGGTTGCGCGGGCTGGTTCCGCGCTTTGTCGATCTGCTGCGGGAGATCCTGGAGCTGCGGCAGGCGCTGTTGGTCCATCCTCAGCCTTATGCGGAGCTGGCCGATGAGGTGGTGGCGCTGGTGCCGCCGGATTTTCTGGCGCGCACACCGTATCGGCAACTGACGCATTTCCCACGCTACCTGAAGGGCCTGAAACTCCGGGCCGACCGCTGGCGGCAAAACCCCGCGAAGGATGCGGAACGCGCCGCGCTCGTGGAACGCTATGCGCGGCAGCTCGCCCGCCCCGGCGCCGCGCGGCTGCGCTGGTTGGTCGAGGAGTTTCGCGTGAGCCTCTTTGCGCAGGAGCTGGGCACCGCGGAGCCTGTCTCCGCCGTGAAACTCGACCGGTTGTTGGCGGAGACCGGCGCGCCGCCCGCCAAGGCGGCAGCGGAGCCGCCGCCGGTGCGGCCCTTGACGGCCGCGCCCGCGAGCAAAACCCCGCCGCTCAAGAGCCTCGGATCGCTCGACCGGCTCTTCAAAAAGTAGCGGAAATATTTCCGCGCCCGCGGGCTTTTGCGGTTGTGGCTGCGCCGTTTGCGCCCTAACTTTGGGGCAACCTCTTCAAGTTGCCCATGAATGCATCCGTCTCCATCCTGCTGGAACGCAAAGGTTCCGCCGTCCACACCCTCACTCCGTCCGCCTCCGTCGCCGAGGCCGTGCAGTTGATGAACAAGGCCAAGATCAGTTCGGTGCTCATCACCGAGCGCGAACGGCTGGCGGGCATCTTCACCGAGCGCGACGTGCTGCGCCGGGTGGTGGGTGACAATCTTGATCCCAAAACCACCCCGGTCAGCACCGTGATGTCTGCCGGCGTGGCGACGATCACCCCCGTCACCTCGATCGAGGAAGCGCTGGATATTTTCAACCGCCGCGGCTGCCGCCACCTGCCGGTGCTCGACGGCGACCGGATTGCGGGGCTCATTTCCGTCGGCGATATTTCGCGCTGGCTCTCCGAGGTGCACCGCGCCGAGGCGGAGCAATTGAAGAACTACATCAGCGGCGGTTTCTGAACCACGGCGGTGGTTTGACGTCGGCGGGAAGCGCGCCACTTTGGCGGGCATGAAACTCCCCGCATTGCTCCTTTTGTTTGCCGCCATGGCGGCGGCCGCGTCGGCGCAAATTATCACCCGGGCCGTCGCCTACGAACACGACGGCGTGAAGCTTGAAGGCTGGCTCGCCTACGACGCGCAGGCCGCCGCGGCGGGCAAGCTGCCCGGCGTGCTCGTGGTCCACGAGTGGTGGGGCCTGAACGATTTCGCCAAGGAGCGCGCCGAGGCCGTGGCGGCGCTCGGCTGCGTGGCCTTCGCGCTCGACATGTATGGCGCGGGCGTCACGACCGAAGAACCCAAGCGGGCCGGCGGGCTGGCCGGGCAGTTCTACGGCAAACCCCTGATGGCGGAGCGCGCCCGCGCCGGGCTCGACGCGTTGCTGGCGACCGGACTCGTGGACGAGACGCGCGTGGCGAGCATTGGTTTTTGCTTCGGCGGTGCGGTGTCGCAGGCGCTGGCCTACAGCGGCGCGCCGCTGGCGGGCATAGTGAGTTTTCACGGCAGCCTGCTGCCGGCCTCGGCCGAGGCGGCGGCGCGGAACCGGGCGCGCTTTCTCATTTGCCACGGGGCGGCGGACAAATTCATCGCCAAGGAGAACCTCGACGGCTTCATCCGCTCGCTGGATGACGGCCGATTCGATTACCAGTTCATCAGCTACGCCGGCGGCCTGCATGCTTTCATGAACCCCGGGGCCGACGCCGTGCGGGAAAAGCACGGCCTCGACATCGCCTATCATCCCGACGCCGCGCGCCGCGCGTGGGGCCATATGCGGCAGTTCTTCGACGAGATTTTCGCCCGCTGATCCCCGGGCGATGCACACCTGCCGCACCTCCGTCCTGTTTGGCTTGGCGGGCCTTGCCGCGTTGCTGCCCGGCTGCCTCGCTTTCAAGGCGGCACATGCGACCGGGGAATTGGCCGCGAATACGGTGATCGTGGCGGGCAAGACCGGCACTGCGGCCGTGAAGGCCACCGGCCGCGTGGCCACCAGCGCGCTCAACAGCAGCGGTGCGTTGACCGCGACCGGCATCGATTCGCTGGCTGCGCTCGCCCAAGCGGGGATGGTGACTTTCGTGGACGTGGCGACCGGGGCGATTGTGCGCGTGCCGTGGAGCGAAGGTCTGGGTCTTCAGGCCGCCGGCGCGACGGCCGAGATCGCGGTGGCGGAGCGGGCGATCGACCTCGTGCGCAACGGCCGGCTGGTTTACTCGGCGGCGCGGCAACTGACGGCGGACCCGCGGCTTGAGCCCGGTGATGTCGTGCGCGTGGCCGGCCGGGTGGCGCGTCAGCGCTGAGCGACGTCCAGCCGCAGACCGTGCTTGCCTCCGGTGAGCCGCACGCGACGGCCGAAGACCGCCGAAAGATTTTTGGAGTTCAACACCTTGGCGCGGGCACCCGCCGCGACCACCCGGCCGCCACGCAGGAGCAGTGCGTGGGTTAAGGCCGGCGTGATTTCCTCCACGTGGTGCGTCACGAGCACGAGGGCCGGGCCGCGGCGACGACGGGCGAGCCGGTTGACCAGCGCGAGAAAGTCCGCGCGCGCCACGGGATCGAGGCCGGCGCAGGGCTCGTCGAGGATGAGGAGTTGCGGCTGCGCCATCAGGGCGCGGGCGATGAGCATGCGCTGGCGTTCGCCTTGCGAGAGGTGCTGCCACTCGCGGCGGGCGAGGGCCGCGGCGCCGACCAGCCGCAGCAGCTTGCGCGCGGCGGCGCGGTCGGCCGCCGAGACACGCGCCCAGAGATCGAGTTGAGCGAATTTGCCGCTGACCACCGTGTCGAGCGCGGGTTCGCAGAGCGGGATCAGGCCGCCAAAGGAGTGGGTGACGACGCCGAGGTGCAGGCGCAGTTGCCGCCAGTCGCTTTCGCCAAACTGCTCGCCGAGCAGCCGGATGTCGCCGGTCGTGGGCGCCAGGTAGCCGGTGAGGGTGCGCAGGAGGGAAGTCTTGCCGGAGCCGTTGGCGCCGAGGATGACCCAATGCTGGCCGGGTTCCACGCGCCAGTGCACGCGGTCGAGGATCACGGTGGCGCCGCGCCGCACGCGGAGATCGCTGACTTCAAGGATGGCGGTCATGCACCGCGGAGCCTGCGCGCGGAAGGCCGGGCTGGTCAACCGCGCGGACATCTGTCAACGAAAGTATATGGTTAACTCCATGCCTCCGCCCATTGAACCCGTGGTCCAAAACACATTCGCCCAAGGTCCCGATGCGTGGTGCGCCTATGATTACCATGCGAGCATGGTGGCCGACGGCCGGAATATTTTCATTCTCGGCACCTGTGATCCGCGCGGCGGACCCGAAGGCCGTGGCTGCGTGTGGGTGGACCACCGGCGCTGGAGCGCGGATACCCCGGAGAGCCCACTTTCGATCCTGCCGCTGCTCACTTACCGCAACTGGATCAACGCCGGGCCGCTTGACCTGCGCGGCGCGACAGTTGGCTGTCAGCTGCGGGGCGACAATCTGCGGCTCGACGGCGCGCGTTGCCTTTTCTGGGTTCACGCCGCGGGTGGGCGCTGGCATCTCGCCGGGCAACCCCTGCCAATCACGGAAGGGAGCTGGGGCGAGCCGCTGCGATTCACCCTGACCGATGACGAGAGCAGGTGGCATCACAGCTGGCCGCGCGATCCGAAGCGTTCCCGACCGCTGACGGATGTGCTCGGCGCGGTGGAGAGCTATGGGTTTTCCTTCGTGGATTTTTCCGCAGAGGTGACGGGCCGGCTGAGCCTGGCGCAGTTTACCATCCGCCGGCTGTAATTTCCCTTTTCCTTGGCCGGCTTTGCGGACACGTTGCCGCCATGCATCGTCTGCGTCTGCTCGGTCTCTTCCTGATCCTGCCCGTCCTGCTTACCGCGCGACCGTTCATGGTCGTGGTTTACAACGTGGAGAACCTCTTCGACGCCGACGGGGTGGCTCTTTTCGAGGATTACAAGCCGGAGCATTATACGCCGGCGCATGTCCTGACCAAGCTGCGCAATATCACCCAAGTGCTGGCGCATTTTGAGGAAGGCCGGGGGCCGGACATCATCCTTTTCCAAGAGATTGAGGTGGACCTGACCGACGGGGAGCCGCCGCCCGATTACGCCGCCGTCCTTCGACGGTATGAAGGGGTGAAGATCGAGGACATGCTCGGCGTCCGGTTCACACCTGAAATCGCCGGGCTGCCGGCCGAAGCTTTGCTGCTCAAGGCCATGCACGATGGCGGGATGACCGGCTACAGCGTGGTGCGACCCGAGAGCGTGAAGACGCCGGAAAGTCTGGGTTCGCTCGCGCAGCGGTGCGTGGTGTTCACGCGCTTCCCCGTAAAACATTCCCGCGTTTACCCAACGCTTGATGCCCGGCCGATTCACGAGGTTTTGGTGGAGGTGGATGGCGCGCCATTGTATTTGTTCAACAACCATTGGAAATCCGGCGCCGGCAATCCCAAGACGGAGCCGGCCCGTGTCGCCAACGCCCGCACGTTGCGCGTGCGGCTCGACGAGATTCTCGCGGAGGACCCGAATGCCGACATCATCCTCGGCGGCGACTTCAACTCGCAACACAACCAGAACCGGCGCTACCCTGCGATGAAGCTCACGGGCCTCAATGACGTCCTTGGTTCGCAGGGCAACGAGCTTGCGATCCGCGGGGCACAGCGCGATCTTTACAACCTGTGGTTCGAGTTGCCGGCCGAAGAGCGCGGCAGTGACACCTATCAGGGTGAGTGGGGCACGCTGATGCAGATGATCATCACGCGCGGACTCTATGACCATCGCGGCGTGCAGTATGTGGACAATTCCTTCGGGGTCGCGAAATTCGCCGGTCTTAACATGGACGCCGTGGGCCTGCCGTTACGCTGGTCGGCGGAAGGCGCGGCGGGCCGTGGGTTTTCGGACCATTTCCCGGTCTATGCCAAGTTCACCACTGTGCCCGACGGCCGGGCGGACCGCTACCTGCCGCTGCCGAATGCCTCGGTGGACACGGGTCTCGCCTCGATCCGCAAGGTGGACTTAAGCGGGCTGGATTTGCCTGCGGTGGCCGTGGCGCTCGCCGGGCTGCCGGATGAGGTGAATCTGCGCGACGGCGGTCACACCGGGCGAATCATGCTGGTCGAGGGCGTGGTGGGGCCCGGTCCGCGTTTCAATGTCGAGGTGCGCGGCGAAACCTACGATCTCTGGATTCCGGTGCCGGCGCAGCGCGAACGGCTGCGCGCGGCCTACGCACCGGGTGCGCCCATCCGATTTCACGGCGAACTCAGCCAATACCGGGGCCGCTGGCAGTTCATCATCCTCGACGCGAGCTGGGTCAAATGAAGCGCTTCAAGCTCTACACCTACGCCAACTGCGACACCTGCCGCCGGGCCGTCAAATGGCTGCGCGCCCAGGATCTGGCCTTCGACGAGATTCCCATCCGCGAGACGCCGCCGGCGCCCGCGGAGCTGCGAACCATGCTGGCGGCGCAGGGTGGCGAGCTGCGGCGGCTCTTCAACACCTCGGGCCGGGACTACCGTGAGCAAAAACTCGGCGAGAAGCTGCCGGCGATGTCCGCCCCCGCGGCGCTGGCCCTGCTGGCGGAAAACGGCAACCTCGTGAAGCGGCCATTCCTGCTCGCGCCGTGCGCGGGGTTGGTGGGGTTCGACGAGGCGGTGTGGCGCAAGGCGCTGGTCGGCGGATGAGCAAGCCCGCCGCCAATCTCATCGAGCTGAGGCTGCGCGAGCTGGCGCAGCTCTTCAATTCGCTTGATCCTTCGCCGTTTCATGACCGCGATCTCGATGCGGCGGCCGAGGCCTTCATCGTCGAATGGGCGCGCGAGCTGCCGGCCGGCCGGGAATTTGAACTGGTGATCCACCTCGCGAAGCTGCCGGCGCCTGACCGTGCCGCCGGCCTGCAGGATGCCATCCATAATTATTTCGCCAACCGGCTGCTGTCTGCGCGTGCGCGGCTGCGCCGGCTGTTCCGCACCGGCCGCTGGAGTCTGCTGGTCGGCGTGGTGTTCCTGACTTTTTGCCTCACCCTCAGCGGGCTGATCGGTCAACTGAGCGACAGTCCGCTGCTGGAGACCCCGCGGCTCGTGCTCGACATCCTCGGCTGGGTGGCGCTCTGGCGGCCATTGGAGATTTTTCTCTTCGAGTGGTGGCCGGTGCGCGAAGACATCCGCATGTATGAGCGCTTGGCAAGGATGCCGGTGCGGCTGATACTGCCCGCTTGATCCCATGAATCCGCTGCAAAAAACTTCCTGCTGGCTCGCGCAAAACGCGGGATTTCCGGCCCGTCGCCTCCCGGAAGCGGCGGAGCGGCTGCTGTGCTTGGCCGCGCTGGCGGCCGAGGCGGAGGATTCAGCGGCAACCGGCCCCAAGCTTTTTGAGCGCCGGGTCGGCGCGCAGACCGCCTCGCAAAGGGCGCATGCGATGCGCCGCTCCCGCGTCCATTTCAAATCCGACAACAGCGCGAAAGTTTGACCCGGGGCTGTAACTTTCGGCCGGTTGGCGGGTTCTTGGCTCAATCACCCATGAAAATCATCACCTCCGTCATCGCCGTCGGCGTGCTCGGGCTTTGCCCGATCGTCGCCCAGGCCAAAATTGAGCGTCTGGTCGAAAAGTCCTTCACCGTGCAGCCCGGCAGCCACCTGCGGGTTTCCACCGAGGGCGGACACATTACCCTCAAGCCGGGAGCAGACGGCACCGTGAGCATCACCGCCCGGCAAAAAATTCGTGCGAACACCGAGGCCCGGGCCGACGAGTTGCTGGAGGACTTGGAACTCACGCTGGAGCAGTCGGGCGCCGGCATCACGGCGGCGGCCAAGTATCAGGCGCGCAAGTCCGGCTGGGGTTCCGGCGGACGGCCGGTGCAGGTGGACTTTGAAATCACCGTGCCGGCGGCGCTGAATGCCGAGCTGCGCACGAGCGGCGGCCACATCAAGGTTGGCGATCTGCAGGGCAATCTCACGGCCCGCACCTCGGGCGGGCACATCCAGCTCGGCCATATCCACGGCGACGTGAAGGCCGGCACGAGCGGCGGCAGCGTGACGCTGGCGCAGGCTTCCGGACCGGTGGAGTTGCGGACCAGCGGCGGTCATATCAAAGCCGGCCGGATCGAACATTCCTTGAATGCGGACACCAAGGGCGGCCACGTCACCGCCGAGTTTACCGGGCCATTGCAGGCGGACAGCTCTCTTGGCACGAGCGGCGGCCATATCAAGGTGACCGTCACGCCGGAGGCGGCATTCCGTCTCGACGCGGCGACGAGCGGCGGCCGGGTCAGCACCACCGGACTTACGATCGCGCTCGGCAAGACGACGCACACGCGGCTCGAGGGCGAGGTCAACGGCGGCGGGCCGCTGTTGAAACTGCGCACTTCCGGCGGACACGTGGATGTCAACGTGGCGCGGTAAACGCGTCCGCGGTCGCGGGCGTAGTTCTACTTACGCTGGCGGGGTAATCCTACCGAGCAATGCGGGCTTGTGCGTGGCGGCCTGCGGTCGCGATGATGGTGCGGAATGATTCTGCCGCGCTTCTCCGTTTTCATCCTTTCCCTGTTGACCGTCGTCGTTTCTGGCGCGGTGCAGCGTGTTGAGCAGGAGTCCTTCCCGCTGACATCGGGCGGCACGGTGAAGCTCGATGCCTATCGCGGCGCCATCAACGTGCTGGCGGGCGAGGGCGACAGCGTCATGGTATTGGTCAACCTCAGCCTCGCTGCCTAGGCGTCCACCGCGGCGCGGCAGGTGCTGGACGGTTTTGTGCTCACGGGCGTGATGAAGAATGACGTGCTGACCCTCATGGCCCGGAACCCGCTCGTCCGCACCACCCGCTTTGCTTGGGATCGGGACCCGCGGCCGGAGATCACCTACACGCTGGAAGTGCCGGAAAATGTGCAGCTGGAGCTGGAGACCAGCGACGGCAGCATCACGGTCGGGAACCTGCGGGGCCGCATGTAGGCGCGCGCCCGCCAAGGCACGATTTTCTTTCGCCAGATCGATGGGAGTGTCGATGCCCGCACGGAGAAAGGCGACGTCGTTGTCTCCCGCTGCACGGGTGCGGTGACGCTGCGCACCGTGCAGGGCTCAATCCGGATCGGCACGATCGGCGGCCGGGCTTCGCTCGAGACCGTGGACGGTGACATCGAGTTTCAGGCCGCGCACGCTCCGGTCGTGGCCGTGACCCGGTCCGGCGACATCACGGCGGGTTTTGCCGCGGTGGCCGGCGGTTCGCAGGTGCGGACGGCTTTGGGCAACATCACCGCGCAGGTGAATCCCGACGCGGCGTTTGCCCTGCGGGCACAATCCGGGTGGGGTCCGGTGGAGGCGAAGCTGCCCTTTGAGAACGAGGGCAATGGTCTGTCCGGGCGCCTGAGTGGTCTTCGCAATGGCGGCGGGCCGTTGTTGGAACTGAACGCCAGCGGCGGTCGTGTGACCATCGCTCCGGACGATACCTTTCTGCCGTTATAGCCGCCCGGCTTGCCAGCGCGGGCCAAGCCGCCGAGCATGAAGGCATGTCAACCGACCCCATCTACGCGGAACTCACCACCCGTCTGCGTCACAACCACCTGCTCGACAGCGTGGGGCAATTGCTGGGCTGGGATGAGCAGGTCAACCTTCCGGCGGGCAGCGCGGGTTTTCGCGCCGAGCAGCAGGCCGCGCTGGCCAAGACCCAGCATGAAGCAGCGGGCCATCCCCGGTTGGGCGCGATGCTGGCCGAGTTGGACACGCAGGCCGGGCGGCTGGGGCCGGATGAAGCGACGGTGATCCGGCAGGCGCGGAAGGATTATGACCGGGCCACGCGGCTGCCGGAGGAATTTGTGCGCGAGCGGGCGCTGCAATCCAGCCGCGGCTACCATGCCTGGGCCAAGGCTAGGGCGGAGAACAATTTCGCCGCCTTCGCGCCTATGCTGGAGAAAAATCTCGAGCTGGTGAAGCGCGAGGCCGGCTACCTCGGCTGGGCCGGCCGGGAATACGACTACATGATCGACCTGCACGACCCGGGCATGTCGGCTGCGGTCATCGCCGGGCTGTTTGCCGAGTTGCGGGCGGGGCTCGTGCCGCTGGTGCGCCAGATCGCGGCCTCGCCGGTGCGCCCGCGCGCGGATTTGCTGCGCGGATTCCCGGTCGAGGGGCAGCGGGCTTTTTTGCGCGAAGTCACGGAGAAGCTGGGCTTCGACTACGGGCGCGGCCGGATCGATGTCTCGCTGCATCCGTTCTGTTCCGGCACGGGCGCGGACATCCGCATGACCACGCGGTTCAACCCCGACGAGCCGCTCGATTCGCTTTTCAGCTCTATTCACGAGACCGGCCACGGGCTCTACGAGCAGGGGCTGCCCGCGGCGCACCATGGCACCGCCCTCGGGATGAACGCCGGCATGGGCGTGCACGAATCCCAGAGCCGGCTCTGGGAAAACCAGGTCGGGCGCAGCCGGGGTTTCTGGAAATTCTTCGAGCCGCGTTTCCGCGAATTGTTTCCGCAGCAGACCGCGGGCGTATCGGTGGAGGAGTTGTATCTCGCCATCAATGCCGTGGCGCCGACGCTCATCCGCGTGGATGCCGACGAGGTGACCTACAACCTGCACATCATCCTGCGCTTCGAAATCGAGCAGCGGCTCTTTGCCGGCACGCTGGCGGTGCGCGACCTGCCGGCGGCGTGGAATGCTGCGGCCCGGGAACTGCTGGGGTTGACGCCCGACAGCGACCGCATGGGCGTGCTGCAGGATGTGCACTGGAGCTACGGGGCGTTCGGTTATTTCCCCAGCTACTGTCTCGGCAACATGATGGCCGCGCAGCTCTGGCACCGCGCTCTCGCGCTGCGGCCGGAGTTGGAGGCAGATTTTGCCCGCGGCGATTTCTCCTGGCTGCTGGACTGGCTGCGCCGCGAGGTGCATGCCGCCGGCCGCCGCCATGAGATGCCGGAGTTGGTGCGGCGTGTGACGGGCGAGGCGCTTTCGCCGCAACCGCTCCTGCGCTACCTGCACGGACGCTACGGCGTGCTGTATCCGGCGTGAGGCGGCCATGGGCTTGATCGACACCCACACCCATCTCGACTCCTTCGCGCGGCGCGGCGAACTGCCGGCCGTGCTGCAGCGGGCGCAGGCGGCCGGCGTGGCGGCGATGATCACGATCGGCACCGATACGGACGACTGGCCGCTCTACCGTGAAATCGCGGCGGCGCATCCGGGCTATGTTTATTACACGGCGGGCCTGCATCCGTGCAGCGTCACGGAGGATTGGAGCGCGCGGGTGAGGGAACTGGAGGGGTTCTGGGGTAGGGCGCGACCGCCCGCCTTCGCCGAGGCTTCGGTGGGCAGACCGGGCGCGCCGAATGAAGGTGGAGAAACGGCGGGCCCAGTGGTCCCGCCCTACCTGTCGGTCCTGCCGGTGGCGCTCGGCGAGTGCGGGCTGGACCGGTTTCACCTGCCGAAAGACGACCCGGCCGCGGCGGAGCGGATCTTCGGGTGGCAGCAGGCGGCGTTTGCGGCGCAACTCGCGATCGCGCGGCGGCTGGGCTGTCCGGTCGTCGTGCATTCCCGCGGGGCGTTTCAGGAGTGCGTGGCGATGATTGATGCCAGCGGCGTGGACTGGAGCCGCGTGGTGTTTCACTGCTTCACGGAAGGCGAGGCGGAGATGGGTGAACTCGTCCGCCGCGGCGGGTGGGGTTCCTTTACGGGCATTGTGACCTACAATAGCGCGGAAAATGTCCGGCAGGCCGCCAAGGCCCAGGGCTTGGAGCGGCTAATGGTCGAGACCGACGCGCCCTATCTGACTCCCCTGCCGCACCGCGGAAAACCGAACGAACCGGCCTTCGTGCGCCACACGGCGGAATACTTGGCGCGGGAAGTCTTCGGGGTGGATTACGAGCAGTTGGCGAAAATCTCGACCGCGACTGCACGGTGCTTTTTCGGACTAGACCGTTGATTTTCCCGATCATCAGCGCCAATTAGCGCTGATCAGTGGTTAACCACCTTACGCTTCGTCGAACTTCTTGGCGAAGAGCGCCTCGAGTTCGGCCAGCATCTGCTCGGCGTCGGAGCCCGAAGCCAGGAACTTCACTTTCGAGCCCCGGCTGGCGGCGAGCATCATGAGGCCCATGATACTTTTGCCGTTCACCTGCTCGCCCTCTTTCTCCACGAACACCTCGGCTTTAAACTTGTTGGTAATCCGCACGATCATGGCCGCGGGACGGGCATGGATGCCCATCTTGTTCTGCACCAACAGCTCCTTGGAGAGCTGCGTGCCGGCGGGCGAGTCGGTTTTGTCCATCAGGGTTCGAAGTTAGGCCCGCAAACCATGCCATGAGTGCCCGGCTTGCAACTTAAAATCCTGCCCCCCAGCATGTGGCGCACATGCCCGACGTAGCCATCATCGTGCCCTGCCGGCTCGAATCCACCCGGTTTCCGCGCAAACTGTTGCATCCCATTCGCGGCCGGCCGCTCCTGCAGTGGGTCGTGGTCCGTCTGCAACAGGAGGCTCCCGGCCTGCCGCTGTATTTTGCGGTGGATCATGAGCTTTTGCGCGAATGCGTGACTGCCGCCGGCGGCCGGGCGATCCTGACCGACCCCGCGCACCAAAGCGGCACCGACCGCATTGCCGAGGCCAACCGCACCGTGCGGGCGGAACGGGTGATCAACGTGCAGGCTGACGAGCCGCTGGTCAGCGCCGCGCAGATCCGGTTGCTGGCGGACCTGATCGCGGGCGATGTGCCGATGGCGACGCTGGCCACGCCATTCCAGACGGCGGCAGACTTCAACAATCCCAACCAGGTGAAGGTGGTGTTGGCCCCGGCGACCAGACGGGCGCTGTTTTTCTCACGCTCGCCGCTACCCTATGCCCGCGACCGGCAGGGGATGGTGGACGATGCCTGGGTGCGGGCGAATCCCTGCTACCGCCATCTGGGTCTCTATGCCTACCGTGCGGATCTGCTGGAGAAATTCGCCCAACTGCCTCCCGGCCGGCTCGAACAGATCGAGAAACTCGAACAACTGCGCGTGTTGGAAAACGGCCACGAGATTGCCTGCGACCTCACGAACGACCCGACCATCGGCGTCGATACACCGGAGGACGCGGTGAAGTTCGAGCAGCATCTGGGCTAATTTGTGCCCGTGCTCGTATTCATGTCCGCGCTCTCAAAATCGAGAGCGGTTGCCGGAAAGAGAACTAGAACGCTGCAATTTCAGATCTTCGCCGCTTTACGCTTTTCTACGAGACGGTAGAAATCCACGAAGAGCGGGTCGGCGTCGTTGGGGCCGGGAGCGGCTTCGGGGTGGTATTGCACCGAAAAGACCGGTAACTCCTTGTGGCGGAGACCTTCGACGGTGTTGTCGTTGAGGTTTATCTCGGTGACGAGCGCGCCGCCTTTTTCGAGGGACTTTGGGTCGGTGGCGAAGCCGTGGTTCTGGGCGGTGATGGAGACGCGGCCGGTCTCGAGGTTTTTTACCGGCTGGTTGCCGCCGCGGTGGCCGAACTTGAGCTTGAAGGTCGTGCCGCCAAGCGCGTGCGTGAGCATCTGGTGGCCGAGGCAGATGCCGAAGATCGGGTAGTGCGGCAGCAGGCCGGTGACCGTGCGGTGCACGTAGGCGAGGGCGGAGGGGTCGCCGGGGCCGTTGGAAAGGAAGACGCCGTCGGGATTGAACTCGCGCACCTGCCCGGCGGTCGCGGTGGCGGGGAAGACGTGGACCTCGAAGCCGTGGCGGACGAGCTTGCGGAAGATGGTGTATTTCGCGCCGAAGTCGAAGGCCGCCACGCGGAAGGTCTTCGCGGGGATGCCGGGCGCGTTCATCGTGGTGCCCACGGGGTAGTAGGGCGTGTTGTGCCGGGAAGGATCATCGCCGCGCCACACGTAGGGTTCCTTGCAGGAGACGTCCTTCACGTAGTCGCTGCCGGCCATGTCCTGCCAGCCGCGCGCCTTGGCGACGGCTTCCTCGTCGGTGAGGGGCAGCGTGCTCAGGCAGCATTTCATGGCGCCGTCCACGCGGAGCTTCTTGGTGAGGGCACGGGTATCGATCTCGCTCAGGCCGGGGATGCCGTGTTTGCGCAGGTAGTCGGGCAGGGAGAGGTTCGCGCGCCAGTTGCTGACGACCGGGGAGATCTCGCGCACGACAAAGCCGGAGCACTTGGGCGCGGCGGCTTCGGTGTCCTCGTCGTTGACCCCGTAGTTGCCGATCTGCGGCGCGGTCATGGTGACGATCTGGCCGAAATAGGAGGGATCGGTGAGGATCTCCTGATAGCCGGTCATCGAGGTGTTGAACACGCATTCACCGGCAATGGTGGCGTCGGCGCCAAAGGCGCGACCGCGGAACACACTGCCGTCTTCGAGGGCGAGAACTCCTGGTTTTGGCGTGGACATTAAAGGCGAACGAAAAGGTTTCGTTTCGCGCCTGCCAAGGGGAAACCTCGGGCGCGGGCGATAAATTCCGGTCCCGCCGTTTGACAGCGATGATTAGGCCCCTTACCGCTTTCCGACAAAGCCATGCCATACACCGAAGATCGCGCCGCCTGGTTCCAAGGCCAGGGCCTCTGGTCGCACATCCCCGAGAGCAACTGGCGCGACTGGACGTGGCAGCTCAAGAACCGCATCACCTCGGTCGCCCAGTTGGAGCAGTTCATGACCCTGACGGCGGAGGAAAAGGCGGGCTGCTATTTCGCGGACAAGAAGCTCTCCCTCGCGATCACCCCCTATTTCTTCAACCTGATCGACCGCAACGACCCCAACTGTCCCATTCGCAAGCAGGTGATCCCCCGGTCCGGCGAGATGCAGCTTTCGGCCGAGGAGCAGCTCGATTCGCTGGGGGAGGACGAGCATTCGCCGGTGCCCGGGTTGGTGCACCGCTATCCCGACCGGGTGCTGTTCCTCGTGACCGACCGCTGTGCGGCCTATTGCCGCTACTGCACCCGCAGCCGGCTCGTCTCGAACGCCCAGGACTACAATTTCCACCCCGAATACGAGCAGGCCCTGCGCTACATCGAGTCGCATCCCGAGGTGCGCGACGTCCTGCTCTCCGGCGGCGACCCGCTGTTGTTGTCCGACCGCAAGCTCGAACACCTGCTGGCCCGGCTGCGCGGCATCAAGCACGTGGAGTTCATCCGCATCGGGTCGCGCATCCCGGTCTTCCTGCCGCAGCGCATCACCCCGGAGTTGTGCGAGATTTTTAAGAAATACGGCCCGATCTGGATGAGCGTGCACCTCAACCACCCGAAGGAGGCCACGCAGGAGCTTAAGGACGCCTGCGAGCGTCTGGCCTTCGCCGGTGTGCCGCTGGGCAACCAGAGCGTGCTGCTCAAGGGCGTGAACGACGACCCCGAGGTCATGCAGGCCCTCGTCCACCGGCTGCTGCGGATGCGCGTGCGGCCCTACTACCTCTATCAGATGGACCTCATCACCGGCGGCGCCCACTTTAAGGTGGATGTCCGCAAGGGCATCGAGATCATCAAGGCCCTGCGCGGCCACACCACCGGCTACGCCGTGCCGCAATACGTGATCGATGCTCCCGGCGGCGGCGGCAAGGTGCCGGTCAACCCGGAATACGTTGAGAAGATCACCGACGACGAAGTCGTCTTCCGCAACTATGAGGGTCAGCGCTTCGTCTATCCGCTGAAGAGCACTCCCTTGCCCGGAAAGTCCCCGGCAGATGCGGCCAACCCGATTGAGCGGGTGATCGTCGAATAAGGTATAACGGACGGTGCGGCGGCGTTATTTTTTACGCGCCGGAAGGAAGCAGGCCGCGATTGAGCAATCTTTTCGCTATCGCAAAGCGTTGGATCACAATCGAAAGAGAAATTTCAGAAACGGCGAAATAATTTTCGCGCAAATTTTGAGCGTTTTGAAAGTGGCCGCGTCTATTCCGGTGTAGTCAGCACTGTTCTGGTAAAACAGTGAATGTTTGTAGTTCTTACGGTTTGCTTGGTGTTAGGTCACTCGGGCCGCCTCGAAAGAGGCGGCTCTTGTGTTTTCCGGGGTCGGGTGCCGGCCTCAGAAGTTCCAAGTGGCGCTGAGCTTCCAGCTCGCGAGCGGGGCTTTGGTCACAAGGTTGTTGTGGGCAAAGGTGGGGTCGCCACCGATGAAGTAATCTTCGTTGAAAAGATTTTCCCCGCTCAGGCGCAGGGTGATCGATCCGTGCTGCCAGTGGACGCTGCCGCGCCAGACGAGTGACTCCGGCAGGACGAGGGTCTGCTCGAAATTGTGATAAAAGCGTTCGCTCCAAGCTGCACCCAACGAGCAGCCCCAAGCGGATGAGATCTGCCAGGCGGCGTCCACCTTGAGCTGGGTTTCCGGCGTGCCGGGATAGATGAGCCGGGGGTTGCCCGGCGGCACCGGCGTGACCCCGGCATCGAAAGCCCCCGCTTCCAGCGCGATGCGCTGGGCATTGGTGTCGCGGGCGCGAAAGCCCGGAGGTTCGAGCCGGAAGGTGCGCTGCGTGCCGGCCGAAGCGATGAGGCTGAATGTCTCCACGGGTTGCCAGGTGAGTTCCAACTCAACCCCGCGGCCGCGGAGCCGTTCGGCGCGGTTTTCCCGGTCGTTAAACCGGCCGCTTTCCCAACGGTAGCCGGCGAGTCCGGCAAAGAGCCGGCCGTCGGCGAGGGAAAACTTGGCGCCGAACTCCTGCAGTTCCGCCATGGCGAAGTTGCTTTTGCTGTTCACCGTGCCGCCTTGGCCGGGCTGAAGGGCCGTGCCGCGTTGATAGGTGCCGTAGAAATACGCCCCGGGCAGTGCCTGCCAGACGGCGCTGAACGAACCGGAGCCGTGCGCCTTTTCCCCGGCGCGCTCGGATGCCGTGCGCTGGGCCGGTGTGGCGCGCTCCACGGCGGCCGGCAGACCGGCTTCGTAGCGGAAGGATTCGCCGCGAAACGAGAGGATGGTGGAGAAACGCTCGTTCCACGCGGTCTTGGCGAAACCGAAGAGCGCGCCTTGCCAGAGGTCGGACTCGGTGCTCGCGCCGAGGCTGGTGGACCAGAGGTTGAGTCCGGCGGGACCGCGGTCGGAACCGGCGGGCACGCGGCTGCTGGGAGAAATGCCCGGGCGGGAGAGATCGCGGCGGTTGAACGGCTCGGCGTCGAAATCCTGCAGCACCCGGCCGTGGCTGTAGCGGAAGGATGCGCCGTAGGTCAGCGTGGTGGCGGCCGGCCGCAGCGCGCGCTGCTCAATGACGAGCTTTTGCTCGAGCACGAGTTGCTCGGTGGCGACGGCGTAGCCGTAGCTCGAATGCTTGTCGGTGGAGAGCGACTCGAGGAGCGATTTCCAAGTCACCGTGCGATTCGCCGCGCCGGTAAAAGCGAGGTCCATGAACCACAGGAAGTCGCGCGCGTCGGCGTAATCGTTGGGATCCGAGAGCACGGTGTCGCCGCTGATCTTTTCAGTGAGCGCCGTGCCGCCCGCGTCGAAATAGGCCTGGGTGTAGCGGTAGCCGCCGTCGGTCCCGCGGCGGTCTTCCATGAGGGCGATCAGGGCGGGAGCGATGCGCGCTTCGGCGGTCGCGGCCGGCAGGATGAGCGCGCGGAAATTGGCCGGTTGGCCGGTGAACGCACCGGGCCACTGCACGAGCGTGCGGTCGGCCGCACCGCCCCAGGCGGAGCTCGCGAGATTCTGCGGTTCGCCGATGATATATTCGCCGCGGTCGATCAGGGCCTGGGTCACGCGATTCCAGCCGGGATTTTCGTTGCTGCGGAAATCGTAGAACTCGGCGCCGGTGAAGAGGCTCACGCCTTCCCGCGGCCGGGCCTTCAGGGCGGCGTAAACCGAGACGTAGTCGTTGTCCACGTTGCGCCAGTAGCTGCCCGATTCCTGCAGCGTGAGCGACACGCGGTAGGCGGCGGGCCAACCGCCCAACATCACGGGACCGCCATGATCGAGCTGCGTGCGAAAATGATCGTCGGAGCCGGCGGTCACCGCCCAAGAACCGCGCGTGCGGTCGAAGTAGGGCGACTTCGGAATGAAGTTGGCGTAACCGCCTTCCGGAGCCGGGCCAAAATGCGCGGGGGCGGGGCCCTTCACGAGATCGAGTGCCTCCAGCGAACCGAAGGAGACCGGCATCTCGTTCCGTTGGTAGGCGCGCAGCATGCCGTTGAAGAAAGTCGCAGCCTTGGCCCCGCGCAGGTAAGGTGTGCCCGCGATGCCGAAATAATTCGCCGCCTGGGTGCCGGCGCCGATCCGCCCGAGGTCGGCGAGACTCTGGAGGTCGAACCGGCGCATCAGCTCCGGCGTCAGCACGGTGACCGCGCGCGGGATCTCCAGCACCGGGCGATCCGGCCCAAAGACCGAATCCACCGGGCGCGAGGTCGGCAGCACGGCGCCGGCGCGGTAGCCGGCGCTTTCCGTGACGATGAAGTTTTCCAGCACGGTCACGTCGTCATCATCCTGCGCCAACAGGGGCAGGGTGAGGAGACAGATGATTGGCAGCAGGCGGATCGGACGCATCGGAGGAAGGTGCATCCCGCCATGCGCTCGGCGGTTTGTCCATGCGCAAGCGGGTATGGTGGCGGATATGACTGTAAGACTTCCCGGCAACAACCCTGCCATGACACGCGGCGGGGTTGACGGCGGGGGCAAAGCGCGCACTATCTCCCCTGCCTGTAGGGGTGCCCTCCGCGGAGGGCTGAGATTGCGGCACGACCGGCTGCTCGACCCTTCGAACCTGAACGGATCATGCCGACGAAGGAAACAGCAGGCGCCGCGAATTGCGCCTTGGGGTGTCGTTCCGGCGCCCCTTCACCGGGAGTCCGATTTGGGTCGGGCATTTAACCAATGCAAATCCCGACACGAATCCTCCTTCTCATCACTGCGTTGACGGCCGCCTTGGCCGTGCGCGCCCAGACCCCGGCTGCCGATGACGCGCCGGTGGTGCTCGCACCAGTCCGCGTCACGGCGGATCTGTGGGAATCCCCACTGGCCCGCATCCCGGCCAGCGTGAGCGTTTACGACGAAGCCGCGCTGCGCGCCAGTGCCGTCAATCACTTCGGCGATTTGGTAAACCAGATTCCGAATCTCACCTGGACCGGCGGCACCTCGCGGCCGCGCTACCTGCAGATCCGCGGCGTGGGCGAAAATTCCCAATTCGAGGGCGAGACGCCGGACTCGGCCGTCCGTTTCCTCGTGGATGACCTCGACTTCACCGGCCTAGGCACGGTGGCGTCGGCTTTCGATGTAAACCAGATCGAGGTGCTGCGCGGCCCGCAGGCCGGTGCCTTCGGCGCCAATGCGGCGGGCGGTGTCGTGCGCCTGGTGACCAACGCGCCCACGCCGTTCTGGACCGGCCGCGCCGAGGCCACCGTGGGCGGCGATGCGCTCCGCACCGGCGCTTTCGCCTTGGGCGGCCCGCTGGCGTCCGCTGCGCCCGGGAAGCTCATGTTCCGCCTCGTGCTCCAGCAAAGCGAGAGCGACGGCTTTCGGCGCAACCTCGCGCTTAACCGCGACACCAATGCCCGCGACGAGCGGCTGGCCCGGTTGCGCCTCACTTGGAATCCGAACAGCGTTTGGCGCTGGGAAGCCGCGCTCTTTGTGGCCGATCTCGACAACGGTTACGACGAGTTCGCCCTCGATAACAACGGCCGGTTTACCTACAGCGACGAGCCCGGCCGCGACGAGCAGCGTTCCGTAGCCGGCAGCGTGCGCGGCACCTGGACCGGCGGGGATGCTTTCCGTTTCACGACGGTGACCGGCGGCGCCCGCACGCGCTCGGTTTACAGCTACGACGACGACTGGACGGCCGCCTCCTACATGGGGTTCAGCGATCTCGCCCGCACGCGCTGGGTCGCGAACCAGGAGCTGCGCCTCGACTCCGTGCCCGGCGTCGCCGCCGGCTGGATCAGCCGCTGGACGCTCGGTGCATTTTATTCCGACACCGAGGAGTTCTCGCGCTACACCAATACCGATCCGTGGAATGTCCGCGGCCTGCGCACTGTCTATCGCGCCAAAAACACCGCGCTCTTTGGTCAGCTCGGCCACGACTTCTCACCCCGCACGCGGCTCGTGCTCGGCCTGCGCGCCGAGTCGGTGGACATGACCGGCCGCGGCACCCGCACCCGCTACCGCGCCAGCAGCAACAGCTTTGACCCGGTGGTGAACACGGCGCCGGTTTTCGATGACACGCTTTTCGGCGGCAAGCTCACCCTTGAGCACGACCTGACCGACCGGACGCTCGGCTTCGTCTCGCTCACCCGCGGCTACAAGGCCGGCGGCATCAATGTGGACGCGCGCATCGATCCCGCCACCGACCCGCTCACTTACGAAACCGAGACGCTGTGGAACTGGGAGGCCGGCGTGCGCGGGCACGGCTTCGACGGACGGCTCACCGGCGAAGTCACGGCCTTCTGGATGCAGCGCGAAGACACGCAGGTGCGCGACTCCGCCGGCTTCGGCGGCAGCTACCGTTTCTTCACCGCCAACGGCAACGACGCCCGCATTTACGGCATTGAGGCCGCCGCCGGCTGGGCGCTGATGCGCGACTGGACCGTGCGCGGCTCGTTGGCGCTCATGCGCTCGCAGCTCGAACCCTTCACGCTGGCCAACGGCAACACCGGCGGCGGCCGGGTGTTGGCCAACGCACCGGAATACGGCTACACGCTCGGCACGCGCTACGGCGCCGAGCGCGGGCTGTTATTCACTGCCGATCTCACCGGTCGCGCCAAGCAGTTTGACTCGAACAACCAAAACGAAGCCCGCCGTGCCTTCCGCGTGGTCAACCTAAGTCTCGGTTACGCTTGGTCGCAGTGGTCCGTCACGTTCTGGGCGAAGAACCTCTTCGACGAGGTTTACGACAAGCGCGTCTATTTCTTCGGCAACGAAGACCCCGACTACATCGAGACCCGCTACGAAAACCGCGCCGACCCGCGCCAAGTGGGCGTGAGCGCGGCGTGGCGGTGGTAATCTGCACGGCCGGTTTGTAATATAATACGTTACAAACCGGCCGGCTGCCGGGAGGCGCCGCTTGCCGTCAGGCGTCGCGGGCGGGGGAGGTGGTTGCCACCGCCTGCCGCGGCGGCACGGCGAGCTGCTTCCGGTTTTTCTGGGCGGTGATGATCGCGACGGCCGTGATAATCACCGCTGATGCCGCCAGCATGCGTGGCCCCACCTGCTCGCTCAGAATCAGCCAGCCGAGGAAGACCGCCACCACGGGATTGACGTAGGCGTAGGTCGAGACGCGGGCCGGCGAGCAGTTCTTCATCAGCCATACGAAAGTCGTGAAACCCACCAGCGAGCCGATGCAGACGAGGTAGAGCCAGGCACCCGCCGAGGCGGTGGATATGGCCGCGGGGTCGAAGCGCGCCGGCTCGCCGCAGAGGATGCTGACCAATGCCAGCCAGAGTCCGCCCGTCACCATCTGCATCGCGGCGGCGGTCATCGGTTCGGTGGCCTGCCGCGCATAGCGGGTGTAGATCGAGCCGGCGGACCATGTCACGCAGCCAAAGAGGATCGCGCCCACGCGCCACGGGTCGAGCCCGGTGGCCGCATCGCTGCCGAGGTCGGGTCCCACGAGCAAGGCGAGTCCGCCAAAGCCGAGCGCCAGCCCGCCCAGCGTGGCGACGGTGGGTTTGGCACCGCGGGTCGCATCGCCGCCCACGGCGAGCACGAGCCAGTCGGCCAGCACGATGAAGAGCGGGCCGATCGAAATGATGAGCGTGGTGATGCTGGAGGGCGTCGTCTCCGAGGCCCACGACACGAGCCCGTTGCCGCCGAGCAGGAGCAGCCCGCCGATGATGGCGTTGTCGAACCACTGCCGCGGGGTGGGCCGGATTTTTTTGGTGAACCACAGCCACGCGTAGAGCATGGCGCCGGCGACGAGGAACCGCGCGCCCGCCATCAGGAAAGGCGGGATGGTGCCCACGGCCACGCGGATAGCCAGATAGGTGCTGCCCCACACGAGGTAAATCGTGGCAAAGGCCAGGATGAGAGCGGAACGTGAGGGCGCTTTTTCGGACACAGGAGGCGCAGCATGCCCGGCAGAAACCGGCATGCAATGGCGCTTTAGGCAGTCGACTCGCGATACTCCATGTAGCGGATGGTGGCGGCGGCGGTTTCGGGGCCGAGCAGCCGGCGGACGACGTGGAGGGAACAGTCGATACCGGCGGAGATGCCGGCGGCGGTGAGGATTTTGCCGTGATCGTGGAAACGAGCGGTGGGATCGATGATGGCGGCTGGGGCGAGTTCGCACAGGGTGTCGAGGCACTCGTGGTGGGTGGTCACGCGCAGGCCGTCGAGCAGCCCGGCCTTGGCGAGGAGAAAGGCGCCGGTGCACACGCTCATGACGATCTCCGCATGGCGCGATTTTACGCGGATCCATTCGAGCAGCGATGGCTCGCGCAGGAGCGCGCGGGTGCCGAAGCCGCCGGGGATGATGAGGATATCCGGTGAGGGGCAGCTTTCGCAGGTGTGGTCGGGCACGACCTTGAGGCCGTTGCGCGCGCGCACGGTGCCGGGTCGTGGAGCGACGGTAACGACGTTGAATGTGTTGTAGCCGCGCAGTTCGTCGGTCACGGCGAAGACCTCGAAAGGTCCGGCGAAGTCGAGCACCTCGACTTCATCGAATACCAAAATGGCGACGTTCTGTTTCATGCCGGCAAGCAAACGGGCCTGAAAGCGGAAGGAAACCAGAAAGGGGTGGTTGGCCACGGAGACACGGAGGCGCGGAGTTCAAGCCAGGGTTGCCGGGAGCGCATGATTGGGCGCATCGGTGTTCGCAGACCGGACAGAGCCGATCCCTCCGGGGCAGGTGAACACTAAAAGACCCGGAGTCTGCGCCGGGGATTTTTACTGACTCGGCGGACGCTTTTGGTGCGTTGGGTGGCGATGAATGGCGGCGCGGAAATTTTCAACCGGCTGGTGCAGGCAGTGCTTGCACGGTTTTTCACGCAGACCGGCCGGCCGATGCCGGCGCCGGAGGTGTTGCATGAGTTTGGCTGCCGGCTGTGGGCGCTCATTGGCGAGCGCGGGTTGCCGCCGCCGCTGGCGCCGCAGGAGCAGGGTGAGCCGGGGGAGATGAGTGCGGAGGAGGTGGCGCCTTTGATCGCGCGGTTGGTTGGAGGTTTTTCCGCGGAAGCGGCGGCGGCGCTGGCTACCCCGGCGCGGCAATTGGTGAAGGCTTGTTTCCATCCGCATTTCAAGGTGTGCCGGGATTCTTTCCGCGAGGTGACGGCCGACGGCGTCTGCCGGCGGCAGCAACTGGCGAAGGTGCGTGAGCGGGTAAGCGGCAGCCATTGCGTGGACTGCCCTTACTGGACCGGGCTCACGCCGGCGCAGCATGAAGCTTTTCTCGTCCGCTGCTGGCAGTCCGGTGATACGGCGGAGCTGGCCGAGCACCGGGAGGTTTACCTGCCGGAGGATTTCCGGGCGCTGCGGGTTTTTCTCATGGGTGTCGGGTAGGTCCGAATGGGTGGGTTTCGGTCTTAAAGCTTGGAGTAGGCCTGAGCTTAGTAGGCGCCCGTGGCCATAAAAACCGTCATCTTCGAAGACGAAACCCTGTTCTGCCAGATGCTAAAGATGGCGCTGACCAAGGTGTCGGTTCTGAAGATCGTCGCGGCGTGTCTCTAGCATCGGCCGGACCTGTTGATTTCCGACCTGCACCTGCCCGGCAAATATGGACTGGAGGTCATCCGCGAGGTGAAGGCGGTGCAGCCGGAGCAGCGCGTGCTGGTGCTGACGAGCCAGCCCGATGCGGACTTGCCGGCGCAACTGATCGCGGCCGGGGTGCACGGGTTCGTGGACAAGACCGAGCCGCTGGACTACGTGCTGCAGGCGATCGAATCCGTGATGAAAGGCGGGATGTATTTTGCGACCCACGTGCCGCCGAAGTCCGGCGTTGGCGGCGTGGTATCGCCGGAGGCGCTGGCCGTGTTGCGCGGACTTTCCGAGCGGGAGATCGAGGTGGCGCGGCTGGTGTCGTAGGGGCTGACCTCGAAGGAGGCGGCGGTGAAGCTCAACATCAGTGTGCGCACCGTGGAGAAGCACCAGGCCAACATTATGGACAAGCTCGGCGTGCGCGAGGTTGCCAGTTTGGTGCGCCTTTGCCTGCAGGCGGGCATCATCGCGGGCTGAACCGCGGGCTGGTCGGTCGGCTTAGACGTTGAGGAAGGAGCGCAGCGGCGCGGTGACGACCTCGAACTCTCACGCTCCACCGCGGCGACCTCGGCCGCATCAAGAGCGGCGCCGGCGGGTTGCTCCAAGCGCTCCTCAAAACGGGCCATCATTTCGGAAAGAGCAATGGCACCCGTGTGATGGGAGCTGCTCTTGAGGCTGTGGGCGGCGAAGCGTTGTTGCTTGCGGTCGCCGCTGTCCAGTTGGTCGCCCAGCTTGGTGAACTTCCGCAGATAAATCTCCACCAGTTCGCGGGTCCTCTCGATACCCAGCTCATCCACGAGTAATTGCATGGAGTAATTAGGGGAGGTGGGTGAATGGGCTTCGTTCGGCGTCGGAGAAGACGGGTCTAGCCATATCCGGGCAGCGCGCGCCGGGGTTAGAAGCGGCCCTGCAAGCCGACTCCGAGGAAGGCCCCGCGGTCGCCTTTCAGACGGTAACCGCGGTCAAGGTAGTCGAAGCGCTGGTCGGCGGTGACGCCGGCATCCGCAACCAGCTTAAGGGCCGGGGTGAGCGAGATCTCGGCACCCAAGCCGAGCCGGATTTCGCGATAGTCGAGAAAAGTGTTGGCCAGACGATTTACCCCCGTCGCCGGCACCCCGTAGTTGCGGGTGATGCGGTAGCTGCCTCCCTGCACGGTCGCGCCGGCCATAAGGGAAAAGCGCTCGTTGGCGCGCCAAGTCAACCCGGCGCGGGGAAAGCCGAGGTTGAGGGTCCAATCTGGCGCAAATTGCCAGCGCACCCCGGCGATGGGGATGAAGGGGTTGTCGGAGAAAGCGTTGACGGAGAAACCCGCGACCCAGTCCAGATCCGGGTTGGCGCGGTAGAGGGCGGTGAAAAGCAGCGGGGCGTTGAAGCTGTCGCCATCCAGGCGGCTGCCGTCGCTGTAGTTGCCCGGGCGCAGGTAGGCGGCCAAGGTCCAGTGTTCGTCGAGCTTGTGCAACAGGCCCAGTGACAGGGTGGTTTCTGTCAGTCGCCCGGGCAGCGGCGCGGTCCCGGAGTCGAGTTCGTGGGAGGCGTAGGCGAGTCCATGCAGCAGTAGGGTGGAAGCGCTCAAAGGCGTCCGGCCTGTGAAGCTGAAGCCAATATGTTGCACGGCCACGCTGCCGGCGGTCGTGCCTTGGCGGCTTAGATCGGCGCGGACCGTGTGGCCGAAAGTAAGATTGCAGGACTCCAGCAGGGCGGGTCTGAAGGTGGTGGAAGCCGGTTGGTTGGCCGCGACGGTAAGCGGGAGCAGGGCCAGCAGGAGAAGTCGGGATGGAAGCGAGGCCACGATGCTTTTACGCTGAGGGAAATGCTTCGGATGCAAGCGGGCGGAATGTATTTTCGGCCACGGTCTGCCGTTGGATACCCTATTTTGCGCCCACCTCCTGCCCGAGGATTAGTCGCAGGCGACGCGGAGCTGGGTGATGGGCGTCGGGCTGGCGGCAGGGTTGTTGGTGGCGGGTTATTATTGGCAACAACTCCGGCGGCAGCGACGGGAATTGCGCCGATCGGAGGCTCGTTTCCGGAGATTTTTCGAGGAAGCGACGGTGGCGATCATCGAGGAGGATTTTACCGAGCTGCAAAGGCGGCTGGAGGCGTTGCGCGATCACGGGGTGCGCGATCTGTCGGCGCATCTGGAGTCAAGCCCCGGGCTCGCGGCGGAGCTGTTTCATTGCGTGAAAACGACCGCGGCGAACCGCCGTGCGCTGGCCATGATGGATGCGATCGACCTGCCCGGCTACAACCTGCGGATGCGGCGTCTGACGGCAAAGAAGCCCCCGGCGGCATTTGCCGAGGAGCTGCGGGCGCTGTGGGACGGCCGGGACGAGGTCATGATCGATTCCACTTTCCGGGCTGGCGACCACCGCCGGCGCCGTTGCGTCGTGCAGTGGAAACTTACCCGCGAGCAAGGCTGGCCGAATTTCAAACAGGTGCTGGTGGTTTTCACCGACCTGACGGAGCTGCACGAATCGGAGGAACGTTTCCGACGGCTCTTTGAAGGCGCGGCCGAGGGCGTATATGAGTCGCTGCCGGGCGGGACGTTTCGCAATGCCAACCCGGCGCTCGCCCGCATCCTGGGCTTTGACTCGCCGGCGGAGCTCCTAGTGCAGCCGCCGGCCGCGCTTGACCGGCTTTATGTGCAGCCGGAGCGGCGCAGGGAATTCATGGTGCTGCTTGAGCAGGACGGAGCGGTGCATGACTTCGAGTCCGAGATCGTGCAGCCCAATGGTTCGCGGGTGTGGGTGACGGAAAACGCCAGCGCGGTGCGCGATGCGGCAGGTAAGCTCGAGCATTACCAAGGCTTCGTCGCCGACATCACAGCCCGTAAACGGCTTCCGGGAGGGCGATCAGCCAGTTGGAGTTCGTCAAGATCAGCGACCGCAAGGATGCGCTGTCGGCCAACCTCGTGGCCCGCACCGCTAAGGAGTCGTCCCACAAAAATTGGACATAGTGTTGTAGGCTATAAGGATAGGCACGGTATATGCTTGATTGGTTTGCAGGAAAACCGGTCATGAGGGCCGGATTTCTGGCAAACTCCGACGATGAAA